>Ga0307419_10000003_pt1 | contig 83814 bp, 71 predicted proteins | sample SalMarWE160230MG_2_FD_202512 | JGI IMG/M metagenome (GOLD analysis project Ga0307419, IMG submission 202512) | Salt marsh sediment microbial communities from the Plum Island Ecosystem LTER, Massachusetts, United States - WE1602-30 | ecosystem: Environmental > Aquatic > Marine > Intertidal zone... | reverse complement strand
AGATGAGTAACGTGTTCACCATCTGCATTCAATCCACAGCCCACATTATAACTATACCAAGAAGAAGGATAAAGCGCATCACTAGTATACACCGTTATATCTTTCTTTGGTGGAGCAATAAAATCTACATTTGGTGATTGCGGCACTGGTGAAGGGGTTGGTAATATCTCTTTTGAAATCGTGGATTCTGAAATTCCCTGTGGTATTACCTCAACCTTAATATTGCGTACACCGAATGGAAGTTCAATTGATTTTAACACCCGTGGAAGCATCGGTTGACCTGGGTTCATTAGATACAATTCATCATCGACAAAACGCAATTTAACATAATCATTATTACTTTCAACAAGCGTTGGTGACGGAAAATCAATCTTCATTATTTCAGTTGATGTTTCTAGATATGAATTATTAGTATTATCGCCGTTTATAGCTACTGCACCAAGTCCACTAAGAACTAAGATATGGACCAATAATATTGATAATATTTTTTTCATTTTATGTCTCCCAAAAGAATAAATCACTTGTTATATATATAAAGGTTAGTAAGATTATTAAGAATATTGCAGGAATCACATCTTTTAATTCAGTATGTTTGGGTGAATTCACAACCCATTAAATCTTCAGAATCTTTCCTTCAATCTCTGATATTTACATTCAATGTTATCTGGAGTTATGAAACGAAAACACACTAAGATCAAGAAAGGGATATTTTACCTTTGTTACACATAGAAACTCTCTAGGAGAGAGTAGTGGGCCAGGCCGGAATTGAACAGGCGATCTCCGCGTTGTAAGCGCGACGTCATAACCACTAGACCACTGGCCCGTTTCGTAAAACCACGCACCTGGGGTAAGACCACGCACTTAGACATAGCCAATGTCGTTGCCCCTGTGCTTCTTTGGCAACAGGACATCAATTCCTGTTTTAAATGTTTTAAGGTCGATTTCGTTTGCTAACAGCTTGTCCATCCAAACCTTTGCCTTGTCCTCAGGCTTCAGGCTGTCTGTGTCCATGTGCCTCTGGGCTTTGTTGAAGTATTCCTTGGCCATCTCATCACTTGTATGATCGTACCTGAGTGTCGTCTCAATCCTTGAATGGCGTGCCTGCCTCTGAAGTATCTTTGGGTTGACTTTCTTGTTGAACCCATCTGTGATTGCGCTCGGCTTGATGAGGTAGGGATAAACGCTCCTCTTGAACCCTGCCCTTGCAGCTATCTTTTTTGTGTGCCTCCAGATATAATCAGCCCTGTTTTCCGAGATGGGTTTTCCGTAATGGCTCCCCTTGTCTATTATTATCAGATGGTCGCTGTGCTCTGGATTCTTTGGCTCTACCCTTGCCCTGAGGTACCCCTTGTATGCCTCGTCCATATTTGGCGTGAAAATAACGCTGTTGTTGCCTGTTTTGGTGTCGTCCATGTACACGATTTGGTTTTCAATGTCATGGAGCGATATCCTGAGCTTCCCGAACTCGTTTGGCCTTAGAAAGGCGTCAACCTGGTATGTTACTATCAGCTTTTCCATCGGTGTCTCAGCGCTTTTCATGTACTGTTCAAGCTCTTTTTCACTCAGTACCTGCTTGTTTACCTGGACTGCCCTCGGTGCCGTTACCCTCAGCTCCGGCCTCTTCAGGAAATCATCAACGAAGTTGTTTACCCCGTTGAGCCTTGCGACATTGCCGTTGACCTTGTATGTCTCCAGGCAGAATGCCTTGTAGTCTTTGGTGTCCTTAGGGGTTAGCTGGCAGCATGCTTTTCCCTTTTCTTTTTCCACCCAACCGAGAAACAGGTTTGCAAACTTGTAGTTGTTGTCTCTGGTGTTGCGGTTTCGGTATTTTCCACGGAGATATTGCTTATATTCTAACATTAATTCTCCATTCATATTATGCTACCTCCGTGTTTTCTTGCGGATGCTTATCACGTTTCTTTTCTTTTTGTAATATTCCTCCTGTCCTTTTGGACAAAGAGGAATGACCGTTGTTGCTTATAGTTTTTATTGCATCCCTGATGCAGCCCTGGTCTATTCTTTGCTTTTGTTTCAATCCCTGTACCGTGTGTAGCCTGTTCCTTTTGTCAAGCTCCTCTGCGCTCTGCCTTATCACCATGTTCATCTGTTCCTCGAAATAGCATATAACTTCCATGACAGCACGCTTTTCAATGTCCCTTTCTGTCAAGTCACGCATGTGTTTCCAGACCTGCATCCAGTGCAACATATCTCTATTGCTCCTTCTTCATACTCAAATCGGGCCAGACCTCCTGGCCGCCAGTTTTATGTCCTCCTTCTTGACTGTCTTCCTGCCTGCATGCCTTGCCAGCTCCACTGCTTCCCTGGATAGCTTTAACCCGTAGTCCTCCATGGCCTCGGCCAGCTCAGCAACCGCAGTTGCACTCACCCTTTGCGCTCCGGCGCTTCTCATTATCCTTTCCAATGCTGCGCATGAAAGTTCAGGCATGGTCTCCATGCTCCATATCCTCATTATCAGGATTCTTAATCCTGTGCTTATTATTACAATTCAATCTTGTTGATTGATTATTACTCGGCCTCCTCCCCATATTTTCTCTTATCCTTCTTCCCATTTTTTCTCTCTCTTTTAAGTTTAGAGGAACAATCATGAAAAATCAGGTTTTCAGCGGCATGTTGTCCAATAACCCGTTGATAGTCTGAACAAACACAAAATCTCTTTTCTTTCCGCCATTGGAGCCATTAATGATACCCTCTATCTTTTTCCTGGCTATTTCATCCTTGCACACAACCCTGACTTCATCAAAACCATCATTAATGCATTTCATTACATCCTGGAGTTCAAACTTGGTCACTGCTACCTCTATTGCTATCTTTCTATTCCCATACTCGGCTTCAATGTCAACCCTCTTGTTGCCATCAATCCGGCTTTCAAGATTTACTGTTGTCCAGCCGTCCTGGGTTAAGTAATCCTTAATAAGAAATTGATAAAACTTGTGGCGGAACGACACCTTCCCTGTAACAATCTCCGTCCAGATCTGGTCTTTTAATCCTTGCTTTTCACAAAGAGCAAAGCCCTTTTTGCTCAGAACTAAAAAGTTGGAAATGCTGTTGGAAACCTTTATGTTGACTTCCGTGGCGAAATTGTTTTCCATCAAAAAATCCTTTACGAGTTTTCCCTTTTTTCTTGATAATCCCAGGGTTTCATATCTTCTGGAAACGGGAATGAAGGGGTTATTGAAAATGTTGACCAACAGCACCCTGACAATGGTAGATATCATTTCTTCCTTCTTTTTTGTTTTTCCCCTGTCCTCCAAATAGCCAATATAATTCTCATACATCTCTGACCTGGATATAGGCGAGACGTCAAACTTTGACAGCATGGGTTCCAGTTTTTCTTCCAGCTCAAAATCCGGGACATCCTTTTCTACGTTTACACGGGGAACCTTAATCCAGAAAGGCCTTGTGTACCGGTCTGCCAGCTTTACAATGGCACTGCCGACTCCCAAATCAAAAGAACAACTTGCCTGGCTTGGGTTTAACCCCATGCACTGGGCAAGGTCCGAAATATCTTTTCCGTTCCCAAGGCTCATCATTATTTTGCTGTAGGTGTTGGATTTTGCCGAGGCACATATCTCAGAAGGTATCTGGCTGCAAATAACCAAGGAAACACCAAAATCCCTAATCCTCTCGGTCATCGTGTCTATAATCGGTATGCCAGCCTCCGGGCTCATCTCCTTGCGATAATCATAGATATTTCTTGCCTCATCCATGAACACCACTAAATGGCTATTCTGTGACTTTTGCCTTCCCTGGGCCATCCTGTAAAAATAAAGCTTTGCGAGAAGCATCTCTATAAGAAACGAGGTCACGTGTTCCGAAATCCCGTAAAACTCGAAAATAACGCTTTTATCCTGCCTTAGCAAATCACCTGCCATATCCCTGTCGCAATCAAGCATATCGCCGACGGTCAGGGCACAGGAAAGCAGCCTGTTACTCACCACTTCCCGGTACCTGGCATTCCTGCTGCTGAGCGGGATGCGGGTATGCTCAAGTATTTTCACCAGTTCATGGAACGATGGATATGTATCGCTGTAATCAAAAACTTCGAACAATTCATATAGATTGAACACCTGGTCCAGCAGGAATGAATTGCTCCCTTCCAGCAAGCTCATTGAGTGGCTGAACACATCACAGAAAATCGATGTCCATCTCAGCGGAGAAATGCCTTCCGGTGGCCTGAGAGGGTTGAACTTGAAATCCTCAGGCCTCAATACCAGAACATCATCGCTCTTCCTGATGAAACCTCTGAACTCCTTTTTAAAATCAAAGCACCAGAAATTTATGTTCTTTTTCAGAAGTTGGTTCATCATTTTATACAGCAGGGTTGTTTTCCCGGAGCCAGACCTGCCAGCCAGAAGAATGTGCTGGTTCATCTCATCAAGGTTTAACCCAAAGGAAAACTCCGTATTGCCTACTTTTCCCAGCTCGATTTCGCCTGCTACCTCCAGCCCCACAGGCAACGGATAGAATGGGTCGGGTGAAGTAAGCTTTCTCAGGGCCTTAAACGCAAAGAGTTCTCTGGCATCATCTGCCAGTTCCTTGTCATCATCCAGACCTATTGCCATCAGCAAGGTTTGCGCATTTTCATAATCAAGGAGCTGTGCCTCGCCTGCAAGTGCGACAAGCTCCTGCATCCTAGCTATATTCATTCCTACACCCCAACATACCGCATCCTTTCTTTTACAAGTTTGAAATCCTCATCCTGATAAATCTGGTTGTAGGCCGCCAGGGCCTCCTCCCCCTTGGATGATACCCTGATGCTTTTAAAGACCAAGCCATGCAAAAAGAGATAACCCTGGCCCAATAGTTTTTCAATCTTCCTGTCTATCTCGCCTTTCGTAAGCCCCGTTATCTTCTGGATAGTTACCACATAGCCAAAATATTCCATAAATGATGAAGTGGAAGTGAAGTCGCTTAAGATGCAAATCAGAATCTTGTAATCGTCTTTATCTAAATCATGCTCTTCTTTTCTGTAGCATTTCTCGCAGTAAACCCTGTTGTTTATCTCAATTTTTTCTCCTTCAGTAAGGATAAGGCTGCAAAATGAGCACCTGCATACCTGTTCCTTTTCGAGCCTGTGCCCCTTGACTGAAAAATAGGAGGTTACCTTCACTTCCTCCCTGTCGAATCCGTTGGAAAAGCCAATTTTCTTTATCTCCTCCTCAAAGATGCCTATGTCTGTCATCTCCCCGGCCACTTCGGCCTTCTTCTTTATCATCCCCTGGTTAATGCCTGTATTTCCCAGCATCAGGCGTTCTATTTCTTTTTTTAATCTGATAATCTCTCCCTTCATTTCTTCTTCATTATTCATCATCAACCTCCTCAAAAAATTCAGGAAAAATAAGGTGCTCACCATCTTTCATAAAGAAATCGACTACCTTTAGATCTGGGTCATACACCCATTCTTCTCCTTCTTTGTAAAGCAGAACAAAACCGATTTTTTTCCCGAACAGCTCAGAAAGCTTCAAGCTGAGCTTTTTCAGGCTCAGGTTCGGGTGAGAGACCATCCACACCTTGAAGACGCTGAAGTCTACCTCAGTTGCCAGTTCCCCTACGTTGAGAAGCTCCTCCTTGGAAGGTTCTAATTCTTTGAAATCAATGTCCTCAAGTTCTACTTCTTTTTTGTCAGTCTCGAAAAGTTTTATTTTCCTTACCTTGCCGGCGGAATGGTAAAATGCTGCCATCCTTTTTATGGGAGAACCAAAAAGTAGCCTGCTTGGTGAAACGATTATGTTTGGGTGGTCATCCATCATAAAAGCAATCTTGTCTTGTAAGGATGGTCTGATAATCCCTCCCGGATGACTATGAATTGTACACACTATCTCCAGCTCAGGATAGCGGGAGGTAATCTCCCTTTTCAGTTGAAGAACATGCTCGTAATCCGCCAACGCTGAATTGCTTGAATGTAAAATATTTGTTATCTCTCGGAAAGTTACACCAATAAATAAATCTCCAATTCGCTTTCCTAATATGAAGCCATAGATTTCTACATAACGATGAGACCTAGCAATATGGTAGATAGTTGACGACAGATACTTACCCAAAACCAGCACGCTCCCGGATATCGAAAGCGACCAGGGGGGCGCAGAAACCATATCAAGCGGTGATTTATCCTTAAATTTTATTAAATCGTTAATATGGGTTTCATAAATCTTCTTCCTTCTTTTCATTAGTTTTTTTCCGGCAAGTGGCAGCCGGCATGCTATCCTTTTAAAGAACCAGAAAACCAGCAGAAACGGTTTTTTCAACCAAACAAGTATCTTTCGTTTCATGCGACCTCCATGAAACTTATGAAGAAGTGTTCAGTATCGGCTTTCACCAGTTTCACAGAGTGGGTGAAGTCTTCAACAAAATCCTCACAGTTGGTTATTTGAAGACAGCTTTCGCCTCTGTTTCCACAAAGATGTTTCTGATGTTTCAGCACGCTGGCATAGGATTTATGTATGTCCAATGGAAAGGAATAAGAAAGTGTGCACAGGTCGGGCAACCCCTCATAGACATGATCGAGGTTCGTGTCGCCTTCTCTAGAAATCAATGACAAAAATCGTGCAATAAGGCCAAGTGTCAGGTCGCTGTTGCCAAAGGTTTGTAGATATTTTGGGTTAAAAACAATAGTCTTTCCGATTTTCTCTAACTTATTCTTGTACTTCGATTGAATGTCATGCTCGGTGAAAAACCATACATGTTTGTTACCGATTATTTCAAGAACCTCGTTTGTAAAAATATCCAGATCCTTTTTCCCCAGTAAAAAGAAGATATGGTTAGCTGTCATGCCATGTTGAATCAAGTCTTTGTCAATTGCAATTCCAATCTTTTTTGCCAAATTCTCCCTGTTACCATTTAAAAGACCAGGCCTTTTTTCATCAGAAATAAGTATGCCCTCGTTAAGCTTGGTTAAAAAGTTTTCCACGTCAACCATTGGTTTTTTCTTTCTCTTTTTCAGCAATAACCAGACAAGTACCAATGCAATTATTAAAACCGTAATTGGAAAAAACGGTATAGGTATCATTGAGAATATTTTTTTACGTTGATTTTTTACATCCAACCTAGCAAAGCCATAAATAAAGATGTAGAGGCTTTTGACGAATTGCTGGGATGAAATTATTATTGCCAATGTAAGACCTCATCAATTTCATTTGCCAATTTCTTTGCTTCCTGCTTCTGGGGAATGGTTATAGTTCCTGCTGTATTTTGAAAATACGTTTTCAATAGTTCACGCACTTTTTTCCGCTTCTTCTCCGTCTTTTTTGCGGAGACTGATTTTTCAACGGCCTTCTTTCCTTTGACCACGAGAAATACTGCAAACCCAGTAACGATAACGCTCAATAGGGCAGTTACGATGTAATTGGTGTACGCCTCCTCTTTTAAAATGAACGGGGACTCAATTCTTGCCAGGATGTATTTGGACATGGAGTCGCTGCCAAGCAGTATTATTTCCTCGTTGTTTTTTCCAAATCCCACATCTCCTAAAACACGAATGTTATGTGTTCCCGGAGCCAGCTCCAGTAATAATGATGAGTTTTCCGTTAGTTTTTCTTCTTCGAAGTAAAATGTTGGATTCTCAAGCCTTGTGAAAAACGTTACATTTTTCTGCTCCGATATGAGAACAGAAATCTTTATTTCAACACGTTCACCCTGTTTCACAAAACCTTCAATCTTTTCGCTGCTATCGCTGTACCTGATGCTCTGGCTCAGGATTTTTGTTTCTGCAACTGCGGTCGTGCATAGCATTAGAAAAACAACAGCCCCAATTATTACTACTATCTTCTTTTTCATTCTTCATACCCCACGGGTTTTAAAAATACTCCATGTTCTTTACCTAAAAAATATGAAAAATTGGTTTTCGCCAGCTCGTCTAAGTCTGATGAATGTCCCTGTTTTTTAACGTAGTCTTCCCACTCGGATATGTCTTGAAAAAATATCTTTGACAGCCGTTCTTTGAGAATCTTTGCTTCCGAGCCACGCATAATCGGGCAAACGGATGCGAGGATTGTTTTTCTGTACCTTCTCTCCAGAACCTCTCCTAGACTTTTGTTCCCTTTTACGTGGTTTATTAAATTCTTTAATCTGTAAGGCACGTTTGTGGAGATCAATGCATATGTTTCATTTCTGTCCGAAGCCATGCAGAAAAAACGGGATGCCTTTAACTGCTGTCTTTCAAGGGCTGATGTGATGTCGGTTATCACCTGGTCTTCAGAGATTGAAGAATCGTATTTTGCGATTATGATTATGTCTTTTGGGTCTGATGGCTGGATTCCCGGTTTCAATATTGACGATTCCTCAAAGTTGGGTTCAAGGGTGCGGGAATAATGCATGACGTACAATCCGTTTCTGCCGCCGATTTCGGATTCAAGCTCCACGATTTGATTCCTGCCTTCATTCTCGGTGGCGTCAAGGAAAGCAAAATCGTCTTCACGTTCCTCGTCGTCTGCATTGCCACTTGTTTTCTCTGACGGGTCGCCTGATATAAGCCTTGCCAGTGTGCAGGCAAACTCAAATGAAAACTGGCCTGTGTAATAGAAATTTGATGGGTTGTCAATGCAATATTCTGCCCTGTGCTTCATTTCCTCGGGGATTGACTGACCAAAATTTTCATCAACCAGAATTATTGGTCCATTCATCAAAGCTAGGCAATTTACGATGTTGTAAAGCTGGAAACTGGGAGCGTTATTGTTTGGTACGATTGCCATGGACAAGGGTTTCATGTTGAATTTCTTTCCAGCGTAGGAAACCAGGGGGGCCATGGAGGAACTCGTTCCAGTAGGGAAAACAGTTGAGTACTGTATTTTCAAGGTAAAAGAAGACCTGCTCGCCTTCTCTTCGGCGGTCATCAGCCCCTCTTCAATTTTCGAATTGTACGCATTATAACATTGCTGGGCGTTGAAAAATCCCCCCATGCCAAATAGCCCTAAGGGTATTGATACAATCCTATTGTGACCAAGTTTCATGACTTGAGAATGCGTTGGTGTTTCGCATTCTATGGTTTCGGCTTGGATATTATTTGGAATATCAAAGCCATTTTTTATATTGGATAATAAAATACGATTAGATGTGCTTCCAATAGCATCATAACAAAGTCCTACATTCATTTTATTTTTCACCTCCTTTTTTATCAACTAATTTTTTCTTTTTCTTGTGCAGTTTTTCCAAGTCTGCATCCAATTCCTTCATTTTTCTCTGATATTCTTCCTCCTTTTCAATATCGTAATTAACGTAATTTTCCATGGTTTCAAACAGACATTCAATTTTATCTTCCTTCTTTATCTCCTCTAATCCGGTGACTATCCTTCCTATCGCTATTCTTAAAATGTCTATCATAACATGTTCGTCAAATTCTGCGTGAGGGTTCTTCCTCATGTATGTTTTCATAGTGGATGTCGCGAAGTCGTTTTCCAAATCACTTGTGAGCTTCCACTCGTGTATTATTTTTTTAAATGGGTCTTCTTCACCAGACATCTATCTACCTCCCACTATCAAAAGATTTAATGATTCAGATTCGATTGTCAAAATGGGACCTGCTATGGCTCTATGCTTTAGAAGATGGTCGAAAAACAGCGTGCCGTTACCTGCCTCTTTTTTATTTAGATTTCTACCTTTTTTCATTCTTATTGACCTCCTTTTTTATTCACTCTTTTCTTCTTTTTCTTATCAGTTTTAAACACAATACCCTCCAAATCCTTCACACGCCCTCCATTCACCTCACCCACATGCACGCACCTGTTCCGTATTTTCTTTACATAAGCCCTGTTTGGTTTGAGGTGGATGTGCAGCAATTGATTACAGATTTCTTCATTGTCATCGTCTAACCGATGGATGCACCGACCAATAATGTAGATATTAACCACCTCCATCATAGAAAGATTTAATAATTCGGTTGCATTTGTTATACAGATGGTTGACTAAGTTGCTACACTTCCGAAGTCGTCTGAAAAACAGCGCACCGTCACCAGCGTCATTTTTATTTTTGCCTTCATTTGTCATGTTTATCCATAGCTAAGATCAGCAGTTTTTTATATACGGTTACGAATAGAAGTTTTATAAACTGAAAGCGCTGTATAGGGCATCCCTTATAAACTGCATACAGCGCCTTTATATACCTATTTAAAGAAAATCAAAAAAATACGTTATTTTTATTTTGTTATTCTTATATTATCAGGAATTGAAGTAGAATATTTATTCAAAATTGAAGTAACATCTTTACAGTAATTTTTAAAATCCTCAGGACAAACACAACATTTTTTTGAGTTGTAAGTATTTGGTTTTTCCAAAGCTTTTGCAAGATGTTTACCTTCAAAGTCACATAATCGTCTACCAGAAAATGTAAGTTTATAATTATCCCAACCATAGGGATTTTTTGATATAGGCTCAAAGGATAATTCAAATAGAGGGTCCGGTTTTTTTAGTATAATGTCATAACTTTCTCCATACACTTTATCCAGCTTTTTATTTGCTTCATCAGTAGGAGGCAGATCCATGTATATTCCATCTATTACATTTTTCCAGCCTTCAAAAAGCTGAAAATCTTCAACACCTCTGTAAGGCTCAATAAACATCCACAAATCCTCAATTGGATTAATGGATATTTTTATTCCATTCATCTTAACAATCCCTGATTTCCCAGATACTTTCCGGATTTCCTCCAAAGAGTCAAACAAATCCCTTCTTTTAAAAATCCGGTCTGTTTCTACGTACATATAAAATTATCCGAATTACTACCTATTTAAATAGCAAGAGAGGGTTTTGCAGACCGTGGCAAAGAAAATTTTCCAAATAGAAGAATATTATATTTTAACAAAGAACAAAAACAATTGGAAATCTGTTAAAGGGATGCTTGATCTTCCAATATGGAAGCCACCTACCGGTGATACTGAAAGTGATAAATACGAAGAAGAATTAAAAGAAATTAGAGATAAAAAGGGATTAAAGAAAAAAGCAAAGGAAGAAGTAATAGAAAAACTAGAGAAAAGGAAATTTGACAAGGAATTGGAAAAAGTCAGAATCACCTATGGAACTTTTTTAAGAGCTGTTGGCGACCTAATTTGTGAGAAAGGAGATCCGCCTGGACTTTCAGCTTCCTCCATAAAGAGCAAGTTTGAAACACTTGCTGAAGGAGATTATGACATTTTTTCCGAAAAATTAGAGAAAAGAATTAAGGTAGGTGAATTAAAGGGGATTGCACAAGAGAAGAAAATTAAGGATTACAAAAAAACTATTGAAGAGGCTAAACAACGTGATTTAAAGGAATTGAAGCAGATGAATAACGGGAGAGGAATCATTGTAGTTAATAAAATTGATTCTTTGAACCGTTGGCTCGACAATAATTGTCCTGCTGTTTTTATAAGAAAAGTGGGCGAAAACTATAAACTTCTTGTTTACTACGCTGAAGGAATTGAAGGGGAAACAGAATATTTTTGTTCCGATAAAAATAGAGATAAATTTATTGAAATTGTCAATAAAAACAAAAGAGATATTCAGACATTAAAAAATAAGTTTGAAAGCATTGTTGGATTACAAACTTTAGAAGAGGTATTAGAGCCACCACCTCAATTAGAAGAGGAATTCTTTCCGATAGGTGGACCATATAATTACAATTTTGTGAATGGATGGGTGTTAAGAAGACCTGAAGTTAGTGATATTATAATAGGTGTGACTCCAAATTTTGGTAAAAAACGCAGTTTTAATAAGGTACAATTTTTGGTAGGGGATCCAGCAACCGGAAAAACGGTTATTGCCAGAAATGTGGGTCTTAAGCTACAGGAAAACAAGTGGCAAGTCTATCATATCTCTGGTTCATACATAAAAGATCAGGTTTCCGACATTTCACAGGGACTTAACTATTTGGAAAACATTTCCAACAGAACTCTGGTTATAATTGAAGATATTCACAAGTGTCCTTCTGAATCTGCTCAACTCATTGATAAAATAGCAAATCCAAACAAAAAGGTCAGGTTCCTTATTACGGGAACAAGTTCATTTGATAGATATCTAAAAAGGAATGAAAAAATTGTTTTTGAGAGATGCGAAAGAAGGGAGTTGAAAAGGGAAAAATTAGATCCCATCATCGGTTCAATTATTTCAAAATATAAAGAAAAACAGAAATGTGAAAGAAAAAAAGATTTTGATAAATTTTCCTCAGAACACAGAAAACAAATCATAGAAGAAACTGATGGAAACCTATGGATTTTGTCTTATTTTCTAAGGGCATGGGCGCCAGAAAAAGGCATCGACATGGAAATGGTATATGACCTTGTAAATAAGGATATTGAGGATTTGGATAAGGAATTCGAAGAGGAACATGATTTAAGAGGGGTGACGAAGGTATTACTAACGTTGGCTCCCTTTTCAATATTTGAAGTCGGGGTATCAAAATCTTTTTTTAATGAGGAATATGGAGTTATAAAAATTAGCCCAAAGACACTAAAGAAATTGGTTAAATACGGTGAGATTACCTATGATGGCGGGTTTTATTCTATTCCTCACTCTACAATTGCACAGTTGTATATAGAAACAGCCACGAATAATTATCCAGATTTGTTAATTGATCTTACAGACCAACTAGAAGGAAATGTATTTTCTGGAAAAATTAAAAATTACCCACTGAGAATATATCAATCCTATTTACAAAAAAGACCAGAAAATTATGGAGAAATTGTCTATAAAATATGTTCCTATGAATCGACTTATGGAGGGTGTGGTGGTGTTGGACTTCGTTGTAAAAGATTGGAGGGACGAAGAAATGTTCCTTTGAAAAAATTGCTAATGGATGATAACACATTTGAAGCATTAACTAGCGTCTTGAATGAGAGTAAAGATATACGAAATATAGGTCTTTTTCTCTTTGGTCTTTGGTTTGCTAGGTGTAGTTCATCTCTAAATAAAATTAAGGAGTATGTTCAAGAGGAAGATTTTATTTCTCAAAAAGAAATAAACAAATTTGTTAAAAAAATCGATATCGATCATTTGGTATCTAAAATTGAAAACGAAGAATTTGTTTATAATATTTCAGAATGTCTCCAAGGTATTGAATTTTGTAAAGATGATGGCTTCCAAAAATCCATTGTCCATGAGTTAAATCTTGTTTTAATTAAGGATAAAATGAAGGATGATGTGGTATCCTTTCTTACTTGTTCCAATATAGTAAAATCGCTTGTATGTATGTGTGAAAAATCAACAAATCTGTTTTTAGATGCATTAATTAAAAAAGTTAGAGTAACTAATTCTCCGATGGATACTTTATTAGGATTACAAACATTATATGAAACTAAATTAGCAAAAATTTATTTGAGCGTAAGGAAAAATGTAAACATTGACGTTCTTCTATCACAAATTGAGAAAAGAGAGAATAACTTGGAGGAGGTATTTTGGTGCCTTTATCATCTAACAGATATAATTCTAAAAGACAAAAAATATTCTGATAAACTTATGAATTTTCTCCCATCTAAAATTGATAGAAGTAAAGAGATAGGTTCAAGCATATATTGCATGGCGAAAATTGGTAATTATGGAGAAAACGGCATAAAAAGAATCGATAAAATCATCGATACTATTGACTCTGAGTTATTCCGGTCAAAAATTAACGATAATAAATGGGCATTAGCCAACCTATGGCACCAAGGTAAGAAGCATCAAAAACAGGAGATTGCTGAACATATACTTAATAAATTGGATCTTTGGAGCTTTATGGATGAAAAAAGGCAAAAAAACTATGATGATTTTATCCATGATTATGGAGATTATAAAAAATTAAAATAATATTTTGCAAAACCCATATTAACTATTTATTCTAATTCTCCCAAATATTAGCTACAGAACGATTTGCACTATTTGCAATCTTGTCTGTGTAAAAAGGGGATATGAACTAAAAGTATGGAGCCTCAGGGGAGCTTTTTACTTTTGGTGCAGAGCCCACCAAAAAAGTTAATTTGAAGTTTGGTGTGTCTTTCTGATTTTATCCCTTAAAAGGGAGGTTAGTTTATGCAAGTTTTGGACGTACATAAAACAGATTCTAAGATGGAAAAAGCTCTTGAAACGATTGAGAAAAGCGGAATTTCCAAATCGAATAAGGAAATTATTATGGAATTTTATGAATATAGTTGTACAATAGGTTTGGGCAAGCAAAGAATTCTCAAATATCTCTATTCTTTATTCAAGTTTAGCCAATGGATGGAGGTCCCTTTTGATAAAGCAGAAAAAAAAGACATCCTGAAGGTTGTAAGAAAAATTGAGATGAAAGACTATTCCGAATGGACAAAGAAAACTTACAAAATTGTTATAAAACGATTTTATAAATGGCTGAATGGAAATGATGAAATATATCCGGATAAGGTCAAATGGATAAAAACGACATTCCGGAAGAATAAGCGTAAAATACCTGAGGATCTTATAACAAAACAAGAACTTGAAAAAATGATAAGAGTCGCCAACCATTCAAGAGACAGGGCTTTAGTCTCTCTTCTTTATGAAAGTGGTTTCAGAATAGCGGAGACGCTAAACCTCCGGATTAAAGATATCAAATTTGATGAAATTGGGGCAAAAATCATTGGTAACGGGAAAACTGGAATGCGCAAAATAAGATTAATATCATCTGTTCCCTATCTAACCGCATGGATTGAACATCATCCTTTCAGAGATGAACCAGATGCCCCGATATGGCTGAAAATAGGGGCCACTCACAAGGATGAAATCATTTGTTACAACAGTGCAAGAAAAATTATTAAAACCCTTGCCGAAAAAGCAAATATTAAAAAGAGAATCTACCCTCATCTCTTTAGGCATTCCCGTGCAACAGAGCTTGCAATCCATCTTACAGATGCTCAAATGGACCAGTATTTTGGGTGGACACAGGGATCTAACATGCCTTCGACTTACGTTCACCTGTCAGGCAATGATCTGGAAGACAGCATTCTAAAAATAAACGGCCTTAAGAAAGAGGAAAGAGAACAGGAGGTTGCCGTAAAGAAATGCCCCCGTTGTCAAAAGATGAATATTCCAAACGGAAAATTTTGTATTCGCTGCGGCAGTCCACTTGATACAAAGAGCATGTTTGAGTTTGAAGATAAAAGAAAGGAAATGGATAATCTGATGAGCCTCCTGATGAGAGACTCTGAGGTTCGAAATCTCATCATGGACAAACTACGGCAATCCAGAATCCAGGTTCAAACAATATGATGTCCTCAGGCTATGGCACCAGCTTGGCCGGCTTTTTCCTTCCTGAGGAGACAATCTTTATTTTCTCCTCGATTTCCTCTGTCTTATCCATGGTCAGGGAGTAGAAGAACAGGGACAGGAACACAAGTGCAGCTTCGCCTAGCTGGAGTTGAACAAGTGGGTTGCTGGTTGCCGTTATTAACCATCCCAGTAACATAACCAATACTCCAAAAATAATTGTTGGGATGCTTATCTTACTCACCGTTTTGAACGGATCCATCTTCCTCGCCCTCCAGGACTTCAACGACAGTCCTTTTTATGCCTTTGAAATATGTCTTCACCCTGTATACGTGGCCTTTCTCACATCTGTAGATTTTAGAGTAAAAGCCTTCCGAGTTGACGGGCTTTGCATCCTGAAGCATTGAATCAGAATTGCATATCGGGCATTTATTTGTTAGAGACATGGTTCTTGTTTAGGCAGGTGAGATAAAAGAAGTTGTGAGAGAGTAAAGTGCAAATTTAATTAATAAATTCTGTTTTATAAGTTCATTTTTTCAATATTTGAGAATTTCATCTAATAATCCATCATTGAATAAGCTTTATATAATCTGTTTTCATCTTAAATATGGGAGGAGTAATGAATACAGATTTCAGACAGGGACTTAAATTAACAGGTTATAGTACTTTAGGTGAGAACGGAGAGGATGGTATTAGATATACTTGGAAATTGTCAGATGATCCCCAATTAATCGAGAGTGCTTCTTTTAATAAACGAACAAAATTTGAGATAACTCCTGAAGATAGATTTATTTCAGGATATACTACCTCGGTAAGCTCAGGTTGCATATTGCAAAAAATGAAAAAAGAATGTCTCTTCTGTAGAACTGGAAAGGTTTTACCTTTTAAGGGAAAATTATCCCAATGGGAAATAGCAATACAGAATATTTTTATGGTCATAGCTGACAAAAGGTGTATAGATCATAAGAATATTAATTCAAACAAAAGAGAATTTGCTTATATGGGACAAGGAGAACCTGGATTTTCCTACTCAGACGTTCGATCAGCAATTAAAATTACAGATAGGATAATGAAAGACCTAAATGAAAAAGTATATAGACATATAATTGCCACATGTGGGGTACCAGAATTAATAGATTCAGTGTATAAAGACATTGCAGATGGATATTTTGGAAATACCAGAGTGACCATTCATTTTTCCCTGCATGCTTCAAAAAATAGGAATCTTTTAATGCCCATCGATAATTTATACCCTCATAAAGAAATATTAGAAAAGCTCAAGGATATATATAATTTAACTGGAGAGAAACCTTGCATTGGTATATTGTTATTTAGGAATTTCACCCCAAAAAATAAAAATATTTCATTTACTCATGATAAACAATCTCTTAATAAACTGGCAGATTTATTAGATCCTGAGTATCATAGAGTAAGTCTTTGTGAATATAATGAATCCAAAGATATAAGTTCAAATGATAACATAACTATAGAGGAAGCTCATCAACTTATTGATATCTTTCAAAATAAAGGCATCGAAACAAAATTATTTGCATCATTTGGAAAAAATGAAAATACTGCATGTGGATTATTGGGAGGTACCTTATCGGATAGCATTCCAGGGGAAAAAATGAAAGAAACTATTAATTATGCAAATGAATTAATTAATGATTGTATGAATTGTTGGGGAAAAGAAATATGTTAATGTATCAATATGTTATAGACGATATCCAATTATCAAAATTTGCCGAATTATTTGATAGGTTAGAAATTGAATTTAAGAATAAATGGGGTGGTATTCCTTTCTCAGAACAAAGTAAAATAGACCAAGTTAAATCCTTATTTTTTGCATGTGCAATTTGTCATAATGTAAATTGGGACTTTCTATGCAATAATGTAATTCCTAAAATTCGTAATTCCACTGATAATTTTTCTCTGGATAAACTTACCGAGATTAAAAACGAGAATATTAAAAGTTATTTTGATGGATATAATAAACCTCATAAAATTGATGCAAATCGACGTACTAACATGCTTATAGATCTTGGAAAAGAAATTTCAGAATTGTATTCAAATGACTTTTTTTATGATTTGATTGATTCTCCAATTCTTCTGGGAAATTATGGTTTTTTAACAAAAATAAATTCTTTAAGCGTATTTGGTGATGATCCCTTACATAAGAAAAGTAATCTTCTTGCTCAATTGTTAATTAGAGCAAACCTTCTAAATGTAGATGATGAAGAAAAAATTGAACCTGCAATTGATTATCATGTAATACGTGTTTATCTACGAACCGGGAGAATAAAAATCCTTTCAGAAGAACTGGTTAATAAATTTATAAATAGAAGTAATTTAACTCAAGAAGAGATAACAAATTTAAGAAAACAAATAAGGGATGCAATGGTTGTCTTTTGTAAACAATATAACAAAAGCATGGCAAAATTATGTTTTGTCGACTGGATTATTGGACGAGAATATTGTCATTATGATAATCCATTTTGTTCTAATAATACAAAAAAATGTCCAGTATGTAATATGTGTACAAGTTGTGGATTATCTGTTGAATCTATGATGGTTGAACCGAAAAATAATAATGGTCATTATTGAGGAGTAGAAATGAAAATTAAAAAAGAAAGGGGTATGTTGTTTCTTTTTGATGCGAAGGATTCTACAAAATCGGTTCATGAATCTGATGATGTAGAACAAAATATTTATTATGATTTAATCAAAATGCCAGTAAAAAATGTCCTTATTAATCTTGAATCTTTAGGTCATGATATTCAAAATATTAAATCAACAACAGGTGATGGTGTATACTTATTTTCAAAAAATCCAGAAGATGTTTTACTTCTCTATATGGAATTAACAAAGGCATTTATGACCGCAAAATTTAAAAATGATAACATTAAAATACGTTGTGGAGCAGGTTATGGAAATATAAATTTAATTGGAGAACCTCCTAATGAATTACAAGGTGATCTGGCAAATGTTGTTTCTAGATGTTGCTCTAATTCAAATTCAGATGAGCTTGTTATTACAGATACCTTATATAATTTAATCAAATCAAGTACATTAATAGAACACCTCAATATTGAGATTGAGGAAATGAAAGAAATTTATGCAAAAGGATGCGAAGACTTAAAATTGTATAAATTAAAAAAAAACAAAATATTATAGACATTTCCCATGAATTTATTGGACGAAATGCAGTTTTTGATGACTTTATCACATTTCTGAATTCACAATTTACTAATGTAAAAGGATTAGCAATAGTTGGGAGTCCAGGAGTTGGTAAAACTACTCTTGCACGAGCTGGCGCAAAAAAAATTTATCCCAATTCTCCAATTATCACAATAGATTTACGAAGATGTAAAGATATTAAATCCATACACGAAAAAATTAAAATTCCGATTTTTGAAAAAGCAGTAAAGCAAGGATATCATTCAAGCTTGGCCTTTCCTTCAATGAAATCAGTAATTGAATTATCTGAATTAGGGAAGATATTGTATATTTTTGATCATGGAGAATTATTATGTAATGAACCAGAAGAATATGGAGAAATTATTAAATTATTGAACCAAATTGGAAAAAGATCTAAATTTTTATTCACCTCAAGAGTTAGACCAACAATTGGTTTTGATATAAAATCGTATCAACTTTCAATGCCAACAAAGGATGAAGTTATTTCAATGCTTAAATACTATATTAAAACAGAATCAAAATGGCTTTTTAAATTAGTCGATATTATTGGGTATCATCCTTTTGTTATAAAGACAATTGGTATTAGTTGTCATGGAGAATATTTATCTGAAACGGAACTAATAACAAAGGCTAAAACTGCTATTCAACAGCCTGATGAAGTTCAAAAATATTTCAAAGAACTTATATTATCAATGGATCAAAGAGTCAGATCTTGGCTATATATAGCATTCTTATGTAATGGTGCAATTTTTAAAAAAATTATACCAATTAATGACTTGGAAAGAATAAATAATTTTGGTCTTATTTTAGACGAAGAAAAAAATTGTAATAATGAATATATAACTTTCCATCCGATTGTAATATCTTCAGTTGAAAATATAGTAAATAAAAAAGAGGCTGCAAAGGTTGTTTTGAATATTCTAGATAAAATTTCATTGACAACGTATTCTACATTTTACAAATATATTTGTTATTGTCGTTTAAAAGATAAAAAAGCCAATGACTTTTTAATAGATTATTGGCAAGAATGGACAGAGATATTAGGAAGTTCTCAAGGTCAAGCAATTATTCAGGAAAAATGGGGGGATTTTCCTGATATCAATATATTGGACTTATTTTTCGGGATCATTCAAATATATAGAGGCTCTCATGACGAATTAATTCAAGCAGCAAAAACATTTTTTGATATACATAAAAATAGAGATACCTTTAAAGAATTGAGAACATTAGCCCTCCTAGAATATATTGAGTGTATTAGAAAAATATACGGACCTAGACGTGGTATTAATCTTTTACTAAAAAACGTAGATATAATTAATGAGGGAATATTAGATGCAGATCGCAATTCAAAAATTAACAATATAGAACAATACTGTTTGGGAACTATATATTTCTTAATTGGCAATATTCTTCGTTCAGCTGAATCTTATTCAGAAGCGATTAATTTTTATAATCATTGTTTAATATTTTTTGGAGACAAATCCGTTGGAAATGCTGCTTTACAGAGGATGCATGCTTATTATGGAATTTCAGTATGCAGACTTCGACAAGGATTGGCAGATGTTGCAATAGCAACAATAGATCACTATCTTCGTCAGGGTAATATAATATCTGATTTTGGTTTAGCGCTGATGTTACTATCAAAAGGAAAAGCACAATTAATTGATAGTGATATTGATGAAGGAATGAGTTCAATTCTTAAAGCAACAAATTTATTCAAAGAACTGGGTCTTGCATATTATTATGAAAGGTGTCAATTAATTATGGGAGTATTAGAACATCTAGATGGAAATAATGAAAATGCCCAAATAATATTAAGTAATTTAATTGAACGATCAGATGGTACAAAAGCTTTGGATATTCGAGCGAAAACTCTAATGTATTATTTAGAAAATGAGATTCCTTCAAATTTTCAATCTATCATAGAAAAAATTGAAGAACATTGTGGGAAAAAAATAGCTTTAACATATCAGCATCTTTTATCAGAAAATAATTTTTTAATTAATCCCCAAGAATTATCAATGAACTCCATTCATTTTAGAAATGGGAAAATTATTATTCATAAGAAAGAAAACATAGCAGATAGGAAAATTCCTAAAAAAGTGAAAAATATTCCTTGGTTAATTGACTAAACAAATGTTACATTAAAAGATATTAATTATCGTCCTAAAATTGAATCTCCAATTGTGACAACTAACAATTTCACATATTCACTTGCTTTAATTTGCCTTACTGATTCAATATTTCCAAGTTCGAAATCTGCCGGCTTATCCCTCGGGAACAGAATCCCTGTTGAGAAAACCGGGTTGTCATAGTTCACGTATTTCTTTGCTGTTTCGATTATCTCGTTGCCAAGTTTCTCTTTTGTCTTCTCGATGTAGATGTCCATGTTTGTGCAGAAAACGTTGGATGTGCGAGAGAAAACTCGGTAGTAGTCCACATTCGTCAGATCAAATGCCTTGAGTGCTATGTCATGCAGAACCTTTAGCATCTGCTCGCTCTCATGGTAGGACAAAATTGAATCGTCAAAAATACTTACCAGACCGTCGTTGTGCTTTGTTTCGTAGCGGCCTCTCCAGGCATCAGTAGACACCCATTCAAAACCGAAGGGAGCTTCTTCCCCTTCAAGCCAGTAGTCTGATATGTAGTGACCTATCCTTTTGGGTATATCCTCACTATTATGATAGACGGTCAGCGGGGGTTCGGTCAGGTCGTATTCTGCACATGGCTCGCAAAGGAATCCTTTTTCCAAATGATAGCCGCCTTCTACTGCGTTTTGACCGTATTCCTTGATTATGTCCTTAAGAGACAGTTCGCATGAAATGCATTTTTCTGTCATGTAGATTTTTTAGAGGATTAGTGGTATAAACACAAAGAGGGCGGGGGTTTCAAAGTTTATAAAAAACATAACTATTAAAGCACATTAAAAGATTTAAAATTCTCAAATTAAGAATTACTATATATAAATCAAAATTTCAAATTAATTTGATAAAGGGAATTGAACTAATGTACTTCCTTTAATAGGGTTTAGGTGCAATTTCTCTAAGGAGACTATAAAATATGAAACCATTTATTGCAATCATTGGAGACAGAAATTCAGGAAAGACAACTATCATCCGCAGTTTAACGGGATGTCGTACTGGGAGTTTCATAGGCGAAATTGAAGAGCACATACATCATACAAAAATATATGTCATTGCGCCCTCTCCCCAAGAAATGGGTATATCAAGACAAGAATTACGAACTCATTTTCAAACCGTGGCACATGAACAGGCAATCAGGGGAATAGCCATTGCTTTACAACCAGGAAATACAAGAACACGACTATCAATGGAAGACACAATACGGCTCGCTCAACAAACTGGAGGATTTAACTTTCACGCATTCATCATTGATCCTCCGTATCCACAGAATGGCCAAAATAATGTATTTAATGTAGATGACGTCCGAAATCGCCTTCAAGCGTTTGGGATAGAATCTATATCTATAGTTGACGGTCGCCGTTTCTCTCATATTGCTGCAAGAGATATTCAACAAATAACCGGATTACTTTAGTAAACATTCAAGGACCAGAGTTATCTAGATTATCATAAATTGATATTTTTGATACAAGAGTTAAAGTAATATGGCGGGTTCGGATATAAGGAGTTATATAAAATTTTGATGGCCTTAGACTACAGAACATAGGTCACAATTTAATAAAATATTAACGGTTAACATAGCTGATATATTATGAGACGAAAAAATCCTACAAGTTCAATTAGAACTGGATTTGACTACCAAGACATTTGGGGTCTTTATTTATGTGTGGAATGGCTAAAAGATCCTACAAAGTTCAGATGGATTAGGTTTGAAACAATTCCTGGTGAGGTACAGGATAATAAATTTTATCTAGATGATATTGTTCAATGCGATAACGAGGATTTTTATTACTTGTATCAGGTAAAGCATAAGCAAAATCCTCAAACGGATTTGTGGACATGGGATGATTTACTGGAGCCTAAAGGAAAGGCGAAGAAATCATTGATAAAAAAATGGTTTGATTCCTATCTTAAGCCTGAATTAAACGACAAGATTAAATCATCCATGCTGGTAACAAACGGCTCTGCTGATGCTAATAAGATTCTTAAGTACATAGAGGATAGAAAAATAGCTATCAGAAAAGTAAAAGGAGAGCTTCCTAAAGTTTATTCGAAATTAAAAGAACAGCTTGGTGATGAAGATAAAATAAATACATTTTTTGATAATTTTCAGTTCTTGTTTGAGCAACCCGAATTAAGTGAATTAGAAAATAGAACACGGGATAGTCTTCAAAAGGAATTAGGAGCAACCAAAAGTGGCATAGATAATTTATTACTACAAATTCATAAAGAATGTAGACAGCAATACACTCGTCCTTTATCAGTTGAGCAGATTCAAGAATGGTGCGAATGGGATAAACCAGAACCATTAAATGAGAAATTTGAAATACCAAGTGATTTTGTATTCTTTAATGAAACTAAACACCGGGAGATCTTGAACGATTTAAAGAACCCTATTGGTGGAATTGAGGTTATCTCTGGAAAACCGGGTACCGGTAAAAGTACTTATCTTTCTAAACTTCACGAAACTCTTTGTAAGGATAGAGTTATCTCAATTCGCCATCACTATCATATATCTCCGAAAGAAGCAAATCCTATAGAAAGGGTGAATTCAAATCGTGTTATAGAAGCAACCAAGGCTCAGATAAAGCAATATCCAAAAGAATTAGGAACGCTAGCTCATAAAAATTCCCAAAATATCCCCATTAGAGAGTATTTAGATAAAATTGCTCAGTCGCTTCACAAACAAGGGAAAGCCCTTGTTTTTATTATTGACGGACTAGATCATGTTCTGCGATATGCAGATGAAAGGGAATTGAAAGATTTCTTAAATGAAGTGGTTTTTCCACAACCAGGGGTATGGATTGTATTTGGAACACAAACTACCGCAAAGCAATATCTGCCTCAAATCGTTCTTGATAAATGCCCAGAAGATAAGTGGACAGAGATAAAAGGGCTTACGAAAGAGGGGTTATGTAGAATCGTTGATAAGAACGTAACTGGACTCAATCTTCCATCTGACCATCAACAAAGACAAGACATATATAACAAATTGTTTGAATTAACAGAGGGTAATCCTCTTCACTTGCGTTATATACTCAAACAACTTAAAAATAAGTTACAGAATAAGCTTCTAACAAAATTTGAATTAAATGATTTACTTCCTTGTGAAGGAGATATTGCTAAATACTATAGTTCCTTATGGAATAAAATTCCCCCTCCAGGAAAAACTTTAGCAGTTCTTATTGCCTCAATGGGATTCTCTTTAGAAAAAGGTCATTTGTTAGAAGTACTACAATTATTCGAATCTAATCCAAGTAAAATAACCGAGGGCTTTGATTCAATATCCCATTTATTAGAGGAGGATAAAAATGGTGTGTCCATATATCACAATAGTTTTGAGACATTTATTCGCTCTCAAGGTGAATATAAGGAGCAAGAAAAAAGTATAAAACAGCATTTAAAGGATTGGCTTGAAAATTCAAATAATGAAGAATTGAAATGGGCAGAATTAAGAAAACTATCCTATGACCTTGGTGACCCCGAACCAATTCTTGAAACAGATAAAAATTGGCTTATTGATGCAATATGTTATCCGAGAGATCCTAAAAAGATTATTTCTCAACTTGAATTAGGAGCAAAAGCATCTTTTGAAAGAAATGTTTTTGGTAAAACTTTTGAATTATCTAATTTAAACTCCTACTATCAAAATTCTCTAAATTTCGTCGAAGAATCAAGTGAAAAAATATGGAAACAGGCCTTTAATAGAAGAAACCCTGATGTATCTAGGCTTAATTTAAGTGAGTATTCCTCGAGAAAATTATTAGCTATAGCTGAATTAGCTGAAAAACAAGGGAAATCAGAAGTAATACAAGATACAATTGATATTTTGAGAGGTAGACATGATATTCAAGAATATACAAAGAAAGGAGCCATTGGTGGGCATATCCCTCTGATTTCTGCATGTCTAACAAGAATTATTCCTTTTATTCGTACTCATGATGTAAAACGCATTCATGGATATATAAAACAGTTTGCGGATTCAGGATGGTCAAGCGATTTATTTAAAATTTATGTGGATTCATTACTGAGAACAAAACAATTTACCAAAGTCAGTGAATTACTCGCCTTGGACCTTACCCAAGAGGAAAAACAAGAGGTCTTAGATAGGTGTGCCGAATGTGACCTTGAGTCACAAGAAAAGCAATTCTTAGAAATAATTGACAAGGAAAATCATACCATCCTGAGTCCTTTCTGCTTGCTCTATTTGGCTGTACAAGGCAAGAAAATAAAACACGTACCTACCCTCCCTGAATATGAGGAATTTCCATTATCTGTAAAGGAGTATGAAACAGGTAAAAGAGAAGAAAATGTGAAAATTTTCTCAAATAATTTTCACTTAGGGGTTGTTTATGCATCACTCTGTAAAGAAAATGAGATTAGAACATGGATAGGCAATGCGGAAGATAGATGGGCTCTAAACATAATGTCAAAGATTTTTGAAGCGTCAATCCAAATAGCTAAACAAATTAAAGAAAATAATCCAATCGATTATAAAGAGGTATTTAAAAAATTAGCTTCCGTCAAAAAGCTTAATTTTCCAGAAGATAGAGACCTTTACGAGTTGCAATTTAGCTTACAGGTCTCGTTATCTTCAATTTTAAAAACAATCCGTTTGCTTAAACTTACGAAAAAGCAATCTGATGAAATAGATGAGGAAAATTTAGATACCGTTATTTTAAGTAAATTTTATGATCGGGCTAAATTACTGGAATTCTTGTTAAATCTGAATACTCCCTGTCTTTCCAAAGAAGCATACAAGGATTTCATGTCGGATGAAAAGCCTAAGTGGAAAAAATTAGTTACTTATTTTTCAGATAGATCTGAACATTATGCCGATTTGGCAAAATTAGCATCTATCCATCGGGACGATAAGAATTGCAAGGAATTTCTCGAATTAGTAGCAAGTAATTTATTAGGATATGGTTATCACAAAGATATGTATCTGGATGGAGTTTTGCAGTCAATACAAATTTGCCATAAAGCAGGTTCAAAAAAGACAAATGAGTGGATCAAAAGAATAGCTCCAATTGTTGAGAATGTGACTGATTATACAGATGGGGATGAAACTCGTTACTTCCCGAGAGATCTGGCAAGAGTTTTGATTACTGTGAATTCTCAACTACTGTATAAATACTACTATCAAAAAGCTCAGGATGAAGAACTATTCTTAGCTCGAGACATTTTTAAATATGTCTTGCGTTCTTTACGATTTAATAAAGATACTGATGTTGCTCTGGCAATAACCGCTTTGGATAAAGATTCTTTTGGAGAGCTTAAAACTCTTTCACAAACCAAGAAAGGTGCCGGACAGGCTTTGAAAATTATAGAAGATTATTTTGGGAAAATAGAATATCAGAAAAAAAACAGATCATCATCAACATCTAATTTTAGAAAAGAGGTTAAAGATTATTCATTAGTCGTGCCAAAGGAGTTAGAAAAGTATTTAGCCACTATTGAAACTGGGTGGGATCAACGCGAATTCTTTATTCCATGGGCAAAATACTGGCTCGATAAAGAAAGTGTAGAAAAAAAAGAGATTTATCAATCATTAGTAGCAGTTATTGAAAAGGGTGGACTCCATAACGCTGAAGGTGAGATATTAGACCTTCTTTACCCTTTAGCCTATGAATTTGATAATGGCAAAGCTTTCGATTATCTTTGTTGGGCTCAAGCAAATAATAGTGGTTGGAATCTTTACTGGACTTACAAGGAAAAAGCCGAGAAACGGTGGGATTTCATCAAAAAACACTACCCAGATAGATATATGGAGTTTTTCGAAAAAAGTATTATCTATTCAGGAAAAAGATATGGAAGAGGCGGAAGTTATTTTGTCCCTATCCCTCATGTAGTTGAATTTCTGACACTATTCAATAATCTGGAATCAATTGAAAAAATAACCGAAGCGAGTGTTAAATTTGCGGAGTCTTTGATGGTCGATTTGGAACTACCTAGATCTCTATGGGTAACAGAAAGTAGCAACATATCTGTAGTAGATATTTTATTCCAACGGCTTTTGTGGCCAAGCCCTTTAGTACGGGAAAGAGCAGCGACAGGTATAGCAAGAATGTTAATATCTTCGCAAGACAAAGAACAAATTTTTGGAAGACTTTTGAACTGGATAAAAAATCAAAAACTCGAAAGTGTTATAGTAATAGGTCTACTTTCCATACTTAAAGCGGTTGAAAGAAAAGATAAAGCGATTAAATATATTAGTTTGGAGAAAGTAGTCAATGCTTTACCCATGACATCTATAGTAATAGAAAAGCTTATTGAAGAATTAGCTCGATTATTAGATACGCAAATCAATCTCACACACGACAGGAAAAACATTGTTGAAGTGTCCTCTGATTATTGTCCTGGTGAATTTTTTAAGAAATACATCAAAGGATTTTTGGCGCCGATTTATCTTCAACGTGCCAATAAAATAAAACAAGAAACAGGGAAGGATTTTGTGAAACAATGGGCTTATACATCTGAGGAAATAGTAAAGGAATACAATATAGAAGAAAAGGTTGGGGATACGATGTATTTTATGGGTGGTGAGCATTCACCTATTTTGTCTGGAATGTCCACAATCTTGAGTGAAGTGTACCGCTCTGCTTTCTTGCGGGTATTACAATACTTTCATGAGCAAAAACTTATCCCTGATGATTTTTATCTTCACTATGCTTATGCAACCTTGCCTATAGAATTATCATATTGGAAAATACAACCTGATAGGACTCCTCGATGGTGGCCCAAGTTTAAATCTGTTAGCTCAAGAAATAATGGACGTTTTGATTTATCTAGAGTAGGTCTTAGAGATTGTATTGATCAGATAGTTAAAAAGAATAATGAGTTTAAAGTGATAGGGATTGATGGTGCTGTTCAACCTATAGATGGATGGATAAAGGGAGAAATAGATACTTCTATGATATTGGCAGCTTTTGGGTATAAAGTAATAGGGAAAGATATGCCCGATCCAAAAGAGGTAGCAAAAGAGATTTTATATTCACCACAAATGCTATTAATTCCAAGAGCTCCCAGGCCATTTAATTTCCTCGAGTCTTATTCACATCAGATTTCTACTAAGACTTCACCAATCAAAGTTCAAGATTTAATACTTTATCCTATTGTTGCTAGAAATAGAGATTTAGTAATAGCTTTATGGCAATGGTTTAGAGATTTCCCTGTACCTTTTGGTCTATCAGAAGAGATAGGCCGTGATTTAGAGGTCAAATTAGAAAGTAATGAATGGAAGTATCATAAAGAAAAAATTGTGGTTGCAAAAAGCTGTGATTGGCTGGAAGGATTAAAAGATAGACATGATAAAGACGTAGAGATTCCACACGGTCATTATATTGAAATCAACTCATTATTTTTAGACTCTTATTTAAAAGAAAATCAGTTAAAACTAGGCTATGTTATGAAAACGGTTTATAAGTATAAGAAGTATAGTTACGAAGAAGCAAAGGTCTTGGAAGATTATCAATTATTAGGTGTTAGTAGAGTAATCATTTAGTCGCATTATAATTGAACTATTTATGTTTGTGCCATCAAAACATCCTTCGGTTTAAATATTTTAGAAATAGGAGTTAAAGTAATAGAGCGGGTTCGGATATAAGGAGTTGTGCACAATTCAGTCATCAAGAAATATAGGTGAGAATTATGGGAAAAGAGTCAATGGGTGAATTTTTGGAAAGTGCTGTAGCAAGCGTTTTACGTTTTAGATATAAATGGCAAACCGTAATAGAAAACTACCATTTGTTAAGGCCGAAGACTATTAAGAAGAAACACGAGCCGAAAGTAAGTAGCATAGAGATAGATGTTTTTGGTTCTGGGTCTTTATCAATTTCCACTGAGCCAAGAATTCTCGCTCCGAAAAAAAAGGATGAAATACTACTAATTCAATGTAAAGACGAATGGTATGAACACGAACACAAACAAGCCATTAATTTCTTAAATAAAGCTGAAAAAATTGTAAAAGAATACTATCCAAAATATGAAATTAGAAAAATTGTAGTCACGTTGCTCATATCGCCTGATTTATTGAAAAATAAAAGCATTGAAAACAACAATGTATATTTTATCTGTAATGTGGCTCGCTTACGGCAAAGAATAGAGAGGGGTAGAAAGTACAACAAGGATGAGATGAAAATATTGCTTAATAACTACTTAAAAGGAGGAAGAATTGGTGATTTGAGGGATGAAATCGTAAAACCTTTATTGGAGGTTATTAATGAGAATATCAACATTCAAAACTTGGGTTCATTGACTAATTTTCCATCTCTTGCCTTACAATCTTTACGCTTTTTAGTCAATTTAACCTGCTTTAGTGATGAAGACAATTATCTGCCTTTCATCTCAGAAAAGTATTGGAGGTTACCCAAATGAACTTCGCACAACAGAGTTTATGCAAAATTTAAGACATCCCAAACAAAACATCCTTTGGCGTGTTCAGGGTTATGAAGTAACTGCCACCGACTCCTTTTCGCTCCATGTTTATCAGATTAAACTTGGAGAATCTTTTTATATGGTTTCTAAACATCCTGTCGCCGAGCTGGCCGTCTGTTGACTTGTAAAACTTGTACAACTGAGGGTAGTATGTCCCCTTTTCCGGTATCAATCTCAGGATGAACCTCTCCCTTTTTGTAAGTTCATTGATTACGCTTATTGCCTTTGTGTGCCTGGTCCTGTTAAGCCTTTCCCTGATGTGCTTCACTCCCACTTTGGACTCCCCTGATTTTATGGCACGCTCCCCCGCCCTTAACAATGCTTCCCTTGCCACCCTTACATCGCCTTTTTTCTGGGCAGTAAACTCTGCCAGGTATTCTATTGCTTCCTTGTCCACGACGTCCTCGTGGAATGCGCCTTCGACTTTTGCTTTGACTATTTCTCTCATCTGTTCCTTCGAGTATGGATTGAAGGAAATCTCCCTTAACGGGTAAAGCCTGCTCTTAGTTCTCGGGTCAAGGTCCTTGAAGATGAACGGGTTGTTTGATATCCCGATTACCTGTGCAGTTACCCCGCTTATCCTTGTCCGCAGAATGTCGTACAGCAGTTCCGTCTCTTCAAGCTGGTCTATCTCATCAAGGCACAGTATAACCCTTGTGTTTGTTTTTGCCAGTTCCCCCCTCAACGAGTCGAGGAGCTCGTCATAGGCAATGCCCCGCCTTGAGGGCATTTTTCTTGTGGGCCTTTTCTCCTTAAAGAAGTCCAGTACCATCGAGTAAAGCGCACCCATCCTCGTGCTTTTGTTGAAGCAGTTAACATAACAGAACAGGGCGTTCGTGTCTGCTTTCAAGTTTTTGAAAATTAGCTTTATTGCAGCCGTCTTTCCTGTGCCGGGTGGGCCGCTTATAAGAACGTGAGTGGTTTTGCCTTTCAGGGAGTCGTGAATAATCCGGCTTATCTCCTTTATCTCTTCCATCCTGTTCGGCATGTGGTCTGGAAGATAGCCCGGAGACAAGACTTCTTTGTTTTTGAAAATGCAGTCTTTGCAACAGTCGTTCATCGTACCACCTCCGGTTTCGTTGTGTTCTGAAGGCTCGCTGTCTGGTCATTGCTTAAAACATGTTCATTACCGGATAATAATTAAAATTTCTAATCTTTAAATATTTCACTCCTGAAAAGCCCGGATTCATCTTCTTTTTCCAAACCGTGCAAAATCCTTGCCCATTCTGGCATGTGGGCCCATATCTCCTTTTCTTCAGGCTTCATGGATAAGAATTGGGGAGATTGATATACGGCTCTTGGGAGAGAGCGGAGTGCAAAGTAATTAAATGAGCCCTTCCATAGTTTTTAATAGATTCAAAAGTTTAATCTTTTTCATGGATGATGAAAATAAAGAATTACTTGAAGAATTCACTTATACGAACCTTTTTCCACTCCATTATTTATGGTTCGGAACTACCAATTGACGAGGATTTTATCTTTTCGAGGGCTAGGTTTACAGGGATTGAACTTAGTAAAATACCAAATACTTGTGAAAAAACCATTTTTTTAAAAAATCTCAATAAATATCGGAGATCAATAAAAAATGCAAAAAATTGGAAAGAACTACAAGAATCCATAAATAAATTTCAAGATGATTTTATCAGTAAATTCGAAAAAATATTCGAAGATAATATTGAGGTTTCTCCAAAAATACAAATTGGGAAAAAAGAGGCGTTAAAATACGCTACTATGTTTTACATTTATATTTATTTGAATGATACATCAAGATTCGTTCCACATGGTTATTTTGTAGGTGTCCTAAAAGACGGATTTGAGAAAAATCACAGAAAGAAGACTTTTGAGGGATATAAATATGCGTTACAATTTGTTTGGTATCAATTGTTGGGGGAGAAAAGATATAATAAAACTAGCTTAAGATACTTGCATAAATCTACTGATTGGAGCGAAGAGGTAGAAATCTTTTCAGGAGATGGAGAAATCAAAGATTTTTCTGAAATTGAGTGGGATACTTCGGATGAAGATAAAGAATCTCCTGTGGAACGAGATGATTTGGATAGTTATTTTTCAAAGGTTAGAGATGAGATAATTACTCCTCTTGGAGAAAAGCTTGAAATGAATTTTGGATTTTCAAAGTTTTTTAGGATAAAAAGGGAAATTTCAAAGAAAGCAATTGAGAATTTTTTAAAATATGATAAAAAAATCCAATTGAATGAAAAAGAGAAATTAGATTCTAAACTTCTTTGGTATCAGATTGAATTTTTAGATTCATCGAAGAGTCATATTTTCAACGGTGTTCCTGCATTTATACAAATGTTGATTGGTGCAGCCGAAACAAAAAGAATGTTTGGTATTGATGAAAAGGCGTGCGTCTGTAAATTCATCCATCCTGATAAGAGTGTCAATGGAAATGATTTTAGTTATGGGGTTTTAATTGAAGCTTTTGGAAGTACTGGGATTTCTGATTATTCTGGTTGGGTTCTCTTTTATGATTGTTGTGGTGATTATTCCGGGTTTTCAGGCAGCGAGCATATGATGGCTGAAAAGATCATCGACTTGTACAAAAAGAAAGGTTTGATTGAAATAAGAGAAATGAAGATTGATAAACAAAAATTCAAAGAATATGTTGCAGATAAAATAGTATCAGGTAAGAGAAGAGAAGTATTAGAAGAATTGGATAAAATATCAAATAAAAGACTGGAAGGAAATATTGCCAATGAAGCCAAAGGACTTGTATTGGAATTATTAAGTTACTATACTCTAACAAATAAAGATTCATACAAAAATGTTGATTGGAATATCAAAAAAGATGGAGATGAATTGGATATTACTTATGAAATAGATGATGAATTCATTTTAGTCGAATGTAAAACAGATCCGAATACCATTGATCTTAATGAGCATATTGAAAAACTTGAAAAAAAGGTTAAAAATTATGTCAGCTCAAAATCAAAGCGAGGGGAATTTTGGTTTTGGGAGCGACCGAATCAAAATCGTATTAAATCACTGAAGAATAAGAAAATTAAATTTATTGTCTTTTCTGAACTAGTTGAAGATAATCCAGCATGGAAGGGTAAAAATAAAAACAAAATAAAATTCATATTCAAAAAAACTGGCAACTTATAATTTACCGATAGTGTAAATATTGTTGCAATCCACTCTCTGTTTTCCTTAATCCCCTTTTTTGCAGAACTCTTTCTGTGGTAGATGTGGCCAGCCCTTGGATGTGGAACATAACGGATGTTTTTGTGAATGTTCCATCAGAATTACCTTTGGAAAACAACTGGATGCTTTACGCTCTTGGTGCTCTGATTTTGGGAATACTGATAGGCGGGCTCGTGAAAGGTGCTGCCAAACTTGTCCTTGGCGTTGTTATGCTCTCCGGGTTTGTTGTGCTCGTCTTGTTGTTAATGCAGAGACAGGACATCCTGACCATGATCGCATCTGTTGTTTTTGGCCTGATAATGCTGGTTGCAAGTTTCCTCGTCAAGGTCGGGAAATACCCGATACCCAAAAGGTGATTTTTTGTTTAAGGAATGGAAATACGGACTTCACAAACTCTCGCAGAATGAGATAAACTGCCTTGATTTTCCTGACGGTTTTCTCCTCGACATGGTCCCTTCCGAATGCTCTTTGGATTCAATGGCTGGAATGCAAAAAGTGCTCTACATGCTTCAGAATTATTCGGGACGTTTTTCCTTTGAAATCTGGAAGGATAAAGGCTTCAGCTTCCATTTTTTCTCTTCTGCAGCATCGGTTGAAGGGATGCTTAAAGGACAGCTTAATTCCGTTTACCCGCAAGTTGTTGTGAAGAGGTCTAAGGCAAGCGTTCCAACTTTAAGAGAGGGCGATTATGTTTCTTCCTGCTCCCTTGCTCTGCACGGGGTGGAGCTGAATTTGAAATGTTCTAATGATTTCCGTTATGAACCGCTTCGCCATGTCCTGGAAGCGATGAACGGGCACGATTCCCGGGTTCTCGTGCAGGTCCTCTTTGAAAAACTGTGGAAAATACCGAAGAACAAAAGGATTGCGTTGACTCAGAAATACGGGGATGATTTGTTTTTCAGGGGCGTGGGAATTCCTGTTTTGAAATGCCTTGTCAGGATAGCTGCTGTTTCCAATGATGGATTCAAGGCTAGGGAAAGCTGTGAGCATATTGCCCGGACTTTTTCTGTTTTTGATACGGACAGGTGCCGTCTGTCTCCAAAAATTGTTTCTTTTCCTGTTTTCAGGAATTCTATGGATGTTCTGGCCAGCATGAACATAAGGGAATTTCCATTCTTTTCAAACAGTTTTATGATAAGCGTTCCTGAGCTGGCCTCGTTTGTTCATCTGCCTGTGGGGGCCGAAAACTGCGGAGTGGAATATTCCAAACCCTCCTTTTCAAACTTGCAATGGTGATTTTGTGTATGGAAGACCTATCCGATTATGTCTGGGTGAAGTGTCGTGCAGAAACCAGACTAAAAAAATCTACGTAAAAAATGATGACCTGTTCCGCCACCAGTATGTTTTGGGGGCCACGGGTTCAGGCAAGAGCACGCTGATAATAAACGAGGTTCTGGATGCTTTCCGTCAGGGACTCTGCACATGGATTCTGGACCCCCACGGCGACCTTGCTTATGACATTTGTGAGGCTGCCTATCCCGAGGATTTGAGAAACGTTCTTTTGTTTGACCTGCTTAAAGTTGGGTTCTCCCTCAATCCGTTTGAACTCCCCAGATACCAGGACAAAACCCAGCGTGAAATCATGGTTGAAAGAATGATTGGGGAGATCGTAAGCTTTATGAAAAAACTGTATGGCGACAAGTATTGGGGGCCTTCCCTTAACAGGATTTTCCAGAATGCCCTTCGGAGGCTTTACCGGAATGATGACTCGCCAACTTTTAAGGAAATGCTGGACCTGATAAAGGAGGAACTGGATAAGGATGAGTACAAGGATTTTTATGACGATTTGGGGAGCTTGCCGAAAGGGAGAACTGATGCAGTTATCAATAAACTTGAGCCATTTGTCAAGAATGATTTGCTCAGAAAGATTTTCTGCCAGAAGGTTTCCACTGTTGACATTGAGGAACTGCTGAAACCTAACCGCCTTGTTATCTGGAGACTGCCAAAAGGCGAGCTGTCAGAATTGAATGCTGGCCTGATTGGTTCGGCCCTGATTACAAAACTATGGCTCACTATTGTCTCAAGACAAAGAAAAGACCGGTCACCTGTTTTTCTTGCAATTGATGAGTTCCAGAATTTTGCCCACCTTGAGACATTGGGTGATTTGGTTACCGAGGGGCGTAAATACCAGATTGGGCTTTTGCTTGCACACCAGCACACAAAACAGGTTCCCGACAAGCTTCTTGGAGACATTCTGGGCAACACTGCTACCAAGACAATCTTTCGTGTTTCTGAAAAAGATGCCAGGATGGTCGCAGACTCTTTCGGCTCTGTTGACAAGAGCAAGGTTTTGCGTGTGCTTGCTTCTCTGCCTGACGGTCGTGCTGTCGTGAAGCTCAGGAGCGGGTTTGGTGAGAGGCCAGTTCCGCCGTTTGAGATTTCCACCTTAAAACCTCCATCCAAAAAGCATTCTTTTACAGAGAAACTGCTTGAACGGATGAGAAGGCTTTACACTGCCCCGATACTTACTCAGCAAATCTCTTTTAAATCACAAGTGGAAAATGAGATAATTGAGCTTCTACGAACCGTTTATTCTTTTGAGGAAAAAGGTGATGAGACGACAAGGACTAACATCTCAAAAAGCATGTCAATTCCTGGTTCTAAGTTAAGCGAAAAGTTGGACATAGCACAGAGTCAGGGATTAATAGAAAGGATTGTGAAGAAAGAGGGGAGGGGGCGGCCAAAGGTTCTGACCAAATTAACTGAAAAGGGATTGAAAACAATAGGAGTCGGTGTAACATCTGGTTCAAGTAGTAAGGCTGGTGGTGAGCTTCATCGGGCTTTGTTGTTTCGTGCGAAAGAATGGCTGGAAAATCAGGATTACTACGTGAAGATTCCTGAACAGAGTGGAAGGATTGAACAGCCTGACATGCTAGCTTATTCCAAAGTAAGCGGTGAGTTGGGGAGGAAGATCGCTGTTGAAGTGGAGACATCGGCCAACCATCCGGAACAGATTGTAAAAAACTATAAGAAAAATGCTAGACTGAGGAGGTTTGTGGTTTTTGTTGTTTCTGAAGAGGAAGTTGAAACAAAGATAAAAAATATCTTGAAAAATGTTGGGAAGAGATTCAGGATTTATAGATTTTCTATACATCATAATTGAACAAAGAAGATCCTTGATTGAATAATATTTTGTGACTATGTTAAAAAATAATTTCATAACTGCAAATAATAGGCGGTAGATTTTTATACAATCAAAACCTTTAGATAAATGGGGAAATGATTATGAAATTTAAACGTAGGGTTTGTGATCATCCGGCAGTTTTAGATATAACAACATTAATCATTAAATGCCCGGATTTATATGAGCTAGAGACCGGGGACTTTGTGGCAATTGGAAAAGACGTTACTGATGAAGTAATTGATTCTTTGCCAGCAGATACCAGTATATCAAAAGGGGAGAAAGCAATCAAAATACCACGTAAAATTATGATATCTGCAATAAAAAATATTGCTGAGAACCAAAGGTAAATTTAGATGAAGAGGCTAGAGGAAAAGGAATTAGAGAAATATTTTGGTATTTTATGGGGGAATACTAACTCTTCTTTATTTAAACTAGAAACAAAACAAGTGTATTCAGATGATGAATTATATGAAAAGTACGTAAATACCAAGAATGAGAACTTTAACAAGCTTTTCCAAAAAATTGAGAATATAATGCTGTTGGAGCAGTCTGATCTGTGGAAAGAAGCTACTGCAAGACACATAAATATTATTAGGGTTCATATAATTGATCTCCCATTAACAGAATATATGCAATATGAAATACTTACATACAAAATTAGTCAAAAATATAATGAGAAAATTCACCTTATGACCAGAGAAGAAGCTAAAAAACTTGGCATATTTGAAGAAATTGAAGATTTTCTTCTGTTTGATGATAATAATTTAATAATACACTATTATGACGACAAAGGCAATTATAATCATAGTGTAATTTCTGAAGAAAGTGATGATCTAAGTAAGTATATTCAAGTGAAAAAAAAGCTTTTAACGAGTTCTATGAATCTAAACAAATTCATGGCTACATATGACTTAATAAATAATTATTAAAATGGATTTATGGTTAGTTTATGATTTTAGCCGTTTATTTACTGCAAGTTTCTTCCGTCCTTCTGGAAAACATTTTACAAATATTCACTACAAATATTTTGGATATTGTTCAGAGCATAGCATTGATTATAACTTTAATAATCATCTACTGGGAACTCAGACACACAAGAAGACATAATGAGGTAGCAGTAGATTTACAGATAGCAACCTCCCATAGAGAACTTTGGATGTACTTTTTAAAAAACCCACAGCTTCACAGAATTCTTGAAAAAAATGTAGATTTAGGAAAAACCCCAATCACAACAGCCGAACATCTTTTTGTTAACATGTTATTTTCTCATATTCATTCCGTATTTAAGGCAGATCAAGAAAGAATAATAAACATGCCAGTAGAGTGGAAATCTGATCTAGATTTCTTCTTGGAGTTTCCTATACCTGCAAAAATCTGGGGAAAAAACAAACATATGTATGAGAATGAGTTTATTGCTTTTTTTGAATTTCCACATAAAACAAAATAAAAATAGTAGATTTGATTTTTAGGATTAAACCATATATATAATATCCAAATATTTTGTCATTAAACTAATTATGCTAAGTAGTTGATTGTAAAGTTAAAAATAAAAACAGGTTTTTATGGCTTAATTCCCTTGACCACCGTTCAATTTTCATTTCGTTCACTATGGATCAGGTAGCATTATTTCTTTAAATATTGTCACTACTGCATTTTTAATGAAAAGCAATTTGAATTTATAATTCTTATTTTATATCTTTTTTGTTTAAATACATTTTCAAACCACAATAGCAAAAACATGCAGTTCCTATAATCAAGAGGGAACATAATAAGTACAGATATATCAAGTTCTTAATGTCTTCGCTTACTGGTTTGAATAATTCTTCTAATTCGCCAGGTGATTCTTCCCCATAATAATGTGTTAAACCGTGATAGACAGGAAAAACACTAGCGGATTCAGATCCCCCGTAAAAAATTGGGGCGTTGTACCATAATTCTTTTATCGAATTCTGCGCTGTTCCATTTACTTCATAATAGGTCTTTACACCTGCAATCCATCGTAAATCATAAAATAATAAACCAAACTGATTAGTATCGCCAATCGGAATATATGGTCCACACTCTATGGTGACATCATAATTTTTATTTTTCATTCCATTCTCAGGAAATGAACATAATATAGTCTTTTTAATAGAACTTTGCCGAGAAATATTATCTCTAAAATGGCCAACGTTATATGATTGTTTATTGAATGTAGGAATAAGATTGACGAAGAGAGGCTCATCCGCTACGTCAACATTAACACAAACTGCAATATCAATATTCAGATTATTGGCAATTTCTACAGTAACGTTAAATTTTCCATTACTATCTGTCTTATTTACTATAGATACTTCTTTGAAATCAATATCTGTGCTACACAAAAAAGGCGCGGTTAATTTTACTTCCTTCCATACAATAGATGGATTCAAATCTATAAGCCAACTATTACAAGTCTGAAGAAAGGAAAATAGTCTAATTTTATTCGTTTTTGGTAAGTTGTCACTCTCTAGCATTTTCTTAATTGTTTCGCCAAATTGTTGAGGATGGCTGGATAAAAAATAGCCAATAAATAGGTTTACAATAGACCACGGTATTTGTATTTTTAAGTTAATAAACCAGTTAAGAACTCTAAAGAGAAATCCATCAAAACACCATCTGGGTATTCTCTCTATTCTCACCCCTATGGATCCCTTATCTAACTTTACTTCGGATTTCTCTCCAGTTCTTAGACAATAGATGTAATCAAAAAGATTATTTGATGTTACACAAGGCACAGATATAGATTTTTGTTGTTGGTAATATGGCATATGGACATATGGTACAGAACCTATCTTGGTTATTTTATTTCCATCAAATTTGTTTTCAGTTTTTAAGAATACTGAGAGTGAAAATATTCTTGGTAAATTCTCCAATCTTGCCTTCTTTATAGAAACATTCAGAAAAAATAAGGAACCGCATTCAGAAATAATATCTGGTGGATCAAAATCAATTTGTATAATTCTAAATAGATCAATTATTGGTGTATCATTTTGCAGATCATTATCATCTTGTGTTTCAGCAAGAGCAATATGGTAAATCGATGAGGGTAGTAGAAGAACAATAAAGATGATACTTATTAATCTTTTTTTTCTTATTTTTTTGATGACCAAATACTTACACTCCCCCTTACGATGCTTTTGTTCGTCTCCCTCAATTAAATTAAAGTAATAGTATATTTACTTAGTTTAAAAATATTTAAAAATTATTAAAAAAATATTAAAAACAACTCAAATTATTAGACAAACCAATATATTTCTTACCACCGTAGATTCAACAGTACCAGATTGTAACAGCACATTCAACTCACATCATGCAACAGTAGTCGAAAGTGCTAAACCCCGTTAACGCGACAGAACCCGCTATCATAAAGATATCTCTATTTGGTACTATAATTTCTAAGCAAGCTTCCTTTTATTCAGTATTATTTCTCCTTTTTTTGAAATATATACTGTTTTTGATCTTCCTTGTTTTTTAATGTAAATCAAATCTTTATCTTCTAATTGTCTGAGTCTTTTACTAATAGTTGGATATGTTAGGGACATATCTCTCCTGATGTTTTTAAGAGAAACCATTGAATTTCTTTGTTTTGCATCAAGTAGAAATTTTAGAATATCAAATAAATCATCCCTAATATTTAGGTCTCCGATCTGTTGATTAGGTAAAAGCTGCAATTCATCTTCAATAATCGCTGTTTGTCTTTTATCCAAAACTGATGGATTAATATGCAATAGTAATAAAGAGTTATTATTCAGTATTATATCGGTAATTTGATACAATGACTCTACAAATTGTTCAAATGATGATTTAATCAATAGATAATCGATCCTGTCTAATAATATCACTGATTTTGCATTTCCACTACTAAATTGTTCAATCTCGGCTATTAATCCTTCAAGATCTGAAACGATTTCATATTCTCCAGAATTATCTTTTTTAAACAATATCACCTGAATGTCTTCTGTAGAAATTATACCTTTTATAATTTCAGGATTAGAACGAGTGATAATCATGCATTTGTGATCCGATCTAGCCAGACATTTTAAAAGTTCCAAGGCAGATCTATCATTTTTGTCAGATATAATATAGCTGTTTCCCATAAGTAATTTACCAAGATTTTCATGTTCATCGGTGATATCCCTTCCGACAAAGACAACACCAAAGTTTTGATCTTTTTCACCCATAATGATAGCTGGGCGTGCAACTTGTATTATTTTTTTAACGCCTTTTTTCGTTCTCAGAAAAATTCTGTCAAACACAATTTCCTTTCCATAGGTGTTTTCACCGATCTTATCCAATAACTCCTGAGGATTATCAAATACGTCTAGCTTGTTTACAGGTTTTTGAATAACCTCTTTTCGTTTATATCCTGTAATTATTTCTGCAGTTTTGTTCCAAGTAGACATTCTGTTATTTTTATCAAATGAAAATATCATCTCAGATGTACTGTTAATTATGTTTTTTAGATGATTTTCGTTTTCCCTTAACTTGTTTTCTACCTTATGTTTGTAAAGAGCCATCTCAATATTGCTCTTAAGTTCTCTTTCTTCAAAAGGCTTTAGTATGTAACCATAAGGCTCTGTAATCCTTGCACGTTTTATTGTCTCATCGTCTGCATAAGCAGTAAGATATATCACTGGGATATCAAAGCGATTACGTATCTGCTTGGCAGTCTCGATACCATCTATCTTACCTTTCAACCTGATATCCATCAGCACCAGATCTGGATGGACTTCTCCCGCCTTTTTAATGGCTTTCTCTCCGGAGGAAATTGCATCCACTACAGAATATCCCAAACTTTTCAATCTGTCCTGTATTTCCATCGCTACGATGGATTCATCTTCGACAATCAAGATTCTTGCCATTTTATTAGTAACTTTCATTCATCCTTTAATACCGTAAATGATATCTTAAATTTTGCCCCATTATTACTGTGGAATTCTAGCTTACCATCCAGTTGTTTTACCAGATTTCTGATCAATTGTAGACCCAATGTATCTGTTTTTTGTATGTTCAGATTATCCGGTAATCCGGTACCATCATCGCTAACCATCAATATAACCTTTTTATCTTCAGAATCAAGACTAATATGGATTTCACCCTTTCTGCTATTTGGGAAGGCATGTTTCAAAGAATTCGAAACAAGTTCGTTAATAATTAACCCGCAAGAAATTGCTGTGTCAATGACAAGTTTAACCTCATTAACACGTAACTTTAGTTTGATGTCATCTGTATTGATCCCATATGAACGGAATAACTCGTTTGTTAATTTTTTAATGTAGTTGTTAAAATCAATTTCTGCTAGATTTTTGGATTGATAAAGCGTTTCATGGATAAGTGACATTGATCTAATACGATTATAAATTTCCAGGATTGCATCGTTTATCTTATTATCTTTGGTTTTTTTAGATTGAAGATAGATAAGACTGGAAATAATCTGCAAGTTGTTCTTGACTCTATGATGAATTTCCCTTAACAGTATCTCCTTCTCCATAAGTGCGTTTTTAATCTGCTTCTCTGTATTCTTACGTTCGAGAACTTCCATTTTTAATTCTTCATTAGTTTTTGCAAGTGCCATGGTCCTAGCTTTTACTTCTTTCTCCAATTCATCCCGGTTTAAAAGAGCGATCTTTTCTGGTTCAATGGTAATTTCAGTCATAGGCCTATAGATAAATAGGCTATGTTTTAATACGGCAGCTCCAATAAAAATTGCAAAAATTGAAAGAGAAATTGTTGATAGTGGGAATAGCCTTATACCAACTATGGTGGGAAATATGTTAGTTCCGAAAGTTAATATTATAACTGTAATAGCGGCAAAAAACACATTCATAATCTGTTTTCTTTCAATCAAAGTTTTTGATTGAATATAACTATTATAAAAATTAAAAATCCCAAAAATGCTAATGGCTAAAAGCCATACAATAATAAAGTAAAATTTTGAATTAAGACTAATTGCAACTCGGTAACCCCATTCATTCAACTGAACCTCCTGAACTGAAATAACTGAGTTAAAGATGTATAGCATCAAAATCCCAATTATGTACAATCCAAATATTGTACATTTATTCCTTGAGGATAGGGTTTTTTCTTGTGGAAACACGTATGATAAATGTAGAAGGGTTAAAGGCGCAAAAATTGCACCAAAATAACCAATTTTACCCCATAATAATCCCTCCTCGCTATTACTTGAAAATCTAAGCATGGCTTCCCCAATACAAAAAATAACAACGGTGAAGGCAAATAAAATAAAGACCCTGTTTTGGATATTTTTTGGATTTTTGGAAAAGATATAAACACCCAAAACCACATTAATAACGCAAGCAGATAATGCAGGTACAGCAAATGGATTTAGATACAATTTTCAATCTCCCAATAGCAGAACACAGTATATGTTATACCATATAAATCTATTCAGTTGATAACCGTTGTAACTTCTTTTGCTTTATATTATGCAATCATGGATATATGAGAATTAAGGGGGACTTAAGGAAAAATATTAATTAGAAATATTGTTATGTAAGAACAATGTTTAATGCTTTATTGATTTTAACCATTGTTAAACATATTTTTCATTATCCTATAATATGTATATTATACTACCTGCTAACAGGGAGGGGAGAGAGATAACCAATCTGAACTATGATTTTGAAAAATTGTTTGCATCAACAACAATTCATGATGATTTTTGCAAAATCTGGACAAGCATGATTGAAAAAACAGATGATACTAAAAACACAGTTGAAGATGCACAAGAATCTATCAAGGATCTCGTTCTTTATGATGCTTTAGACGGCGGTCGTACTACCCTAACTTCAAAAGGATCCATAGACCCAAAAGACGACATACCATTGTTTTCTATTACACTTATTCATACATTGCAAGCTTTAGGTGCAAAATCCTGTATTATTATGATTCATACTTTTTATAATCGCAAACGAGGTAAGAATGAATTTAATCGCATATTGAATATAGTTAAATCTGGTTCAGAACTCATTAAACAATATTCTATAAAAAATGATGTCCGATGTCATTGTCTATGTATAAATAAAAATTATGAACTTATTGATTTATTAAGGGAAGTGGAACGACAGACACATAATGGTTCATTCAATGCTTACTTCCTGTTTGACTATAACGAAGAATGGTATAATACAGAAGAAGGTTTCAATCTTATAAATACATTACCAGATATAAATGTTCATATTAGGCATACCAAATTAAATTTTTCAGGTGGCTGGATACCTTCCAAAATGAAAAAATCTGCCTTTCTTTATTCTCAGAACGGTGCAAGATACAGCAATTGGGAACCCAAGGAGGTTGTTGCACTTGTTGCTATGGCATTATTAGCAAAAAAGTTTAATGAGGAAGAAGGATTTAGTAAAATATATTCTAGTGATAACGAGATCCAACATAGGTATATTAAACGCGAGATAGAACTTTTCGAAAAAACAGCATATCTTAGAGAACATCCACGCAAGTTATTTATTTTCGGATCGTCAATAGGGCCATACAAAATATATTATTAGAAAAAGTTAGCGGGACATTTCTTCATGAATATTATCATTAAATGCAATATCAAAAATCTCATGATAACTGTATAACTCTCTACTGTCCGAAGCCTCAATATATTGTGATACTTCCTCACGTTTATCTGATGGTATACTTTGAAGAAGCACGTCAATTTCTTCTTTTTTATGATTTAAAAAAGGATATGAATAACCAGTAACATCATATTTATGCCATAATTTTAGAGCGAGGCGTATGCCTTCTGATGGCGGCAAAATGTTTTTACCGCGATACTTTCGTATGTTAATATCGAGTGCCCTTTCTTCAAAATTTTCTATGCCGAATTCCCCAGGGTTAAAGTATATATATGATCCTCTGTAAAACGAGAAAGGGACAAAAACAAGTTCTAAACAGTAGTCTCGAATTCTTTCTGCAAATTTTTCAGTATATTTTATATCGTCATATGTTTCTCCAGGAAATCCTGTAATAAACCAAGCTGATACTCCGATACCCTTTTTAGATGCGTTTTTTATGGTTCTCTCTGCAATATCAAGTTTAATTCCCTTTTTCATCTTTTTAATTATATTTGGACTACCTGTTTCTGGGCATAAGTATAAGAATCTACATCCAGAATCATACATTTTACCCAAATCTTCATTAGAAATGTGAGGAAATGCTTCAGCCAACCATTTGATTTCTAAATCATTATTTATAATTGCTTCACACACTTTTCTCATGCTTCGTGGATTTATGTTCATCAGCGCATCAGTAATCCCAAATGTTTTCACCCCATATTTCTCAATATCGTGCTTTATTTCACTAATGATTCTGGAAGGTTTTTTCTCACGATATGGCCCATGAACTTGATTAGTTCTAATACCGCAAAAAGTGCAATTCATCTTGCACCCCCTGTTTGTAGATAACGGTAATAAATTAAATGGATAATTCTTAATATTAAAATCATCAAAATTAGGAAATGGTAGTTGATTTAGGTCATCAATCCATGGCGATTCCATAACCGTCCTTGAATTTGCTAAATTTGATCGCAGTTCAGAAGAACCCAATAAATTTAGAAGCCCTAGTTCACCCTCACCTTTTATTGCGAAATCAATAAAATCAAACTTTAGTATCTCCTCTCCCATATATGCAACATGTGGTCCACCAGCGACTATTTGAGTGCAGGGCGATTGTTCCTTGATTTTTTCGACAATATATAACGTATTTTTGACATGTCTCAATTTTGGCTGCAATAATGTGAACCCCACAATATCTGGTTCCAAGGATATTATTTTCTTAACGCAGGAATCAAGTTTATGTTTGGAATCATCAAAAAATCTACCGCCAAGTTCAATCCCAAAATCAAAGCATTTTACGTCATAGTCATGACTCATCAAAAATGATTTAATATACGAAATGCCTGGCGGTGGCATTAGGGATTCCCAACCTGGGGGAAAAAATAACACAACTTTATTGATTGAATCCGAATTCATGGTAAATACCATCCTGCATGAAAAACCGTCTTTTTTGACTATGATTTTTGATATGTGTACAATAGGTCTTAAGTATTGTTATAATTATTTACTTGATTTCATGTATGATGTAATCGTAGTGGGCGGTGGTCCTCTGGGAAGTATTACAGGTTCATTGATAGCACGGGATAACTTTAAAGTATTGATTATAGAAAAACAGAGACATCCGCGATGGAAGCCATGTGGTGAAGGTATTTCCATGGGTGGCATACGGCTATTCAAGCAATTTGACATATATAAACCAATTCAAAATATTTTGTGGGGAATTACCGGAGTGTCTATTAACATGCTTCAGGAAAATATTGCCACCAAGAGATATGACAAACCTGTGGCATATACATTAGATCGAGCGGATTTTGATCATAAATTGTTCAAATATGCACAAGACCTGGGAGCAGAAACACATGAAAGCGAGAAAGTGATAGATGTAACAACCTTAAATGAAAATGAGATATCTGTAAAAACCACACAAAAAAATTACAAATCTAAAATAGTTATTGGTGCAGATGGAGTGTACGGCATAGTCGGCAGGAAATTGTTTAGACAATGGAAAAGGAATGAGATTGCTCCATGTCAAGTATCACGATATAAGATTTCAAAGAAGCACCAGAGTTTCCACCCTGCAACAATGGAGTATCACTTTTTTAAAGGTGGATATGGATGGATTTTTCCGAGAGTTCAAAACGACCAGTTAATCCTTAATATTGGAATAGGAAAAACAGGTGAAATGAAGAGTAGCCCAGATACATTATTCAACAATTTTATAAAATCATTAGAAACTGAAAAAAAAGTGAAACTTAAAGGAAGGGAAATTGATAGTAAGATCTGGAGTCACCCAATTCCAACAGAAGGTCCAAGCAGAGGAACATACTCTGATTGTTGTTTGCTCGTGGGAGATGCTGGTGGATTTGTGAATCCCCTAACTGGTGGGGGTCTGCGATACGGTGCACTGAGCGCAGTTCATGCTGCAGAAACTGTTGCACAGTTTCTTGATAATAAAATTGATACGCTAGCGATTTATAAAGATAAATGGTCAGAGGATATTAAACATATTTTTAACGATGCTTTAAAATCCCGGGGGGCTTTGTACTTCTCAGATCCCGCACACCTGCTTGCATGTATGAATGCACAGCCAAATCTCAAAAAAGATTTATTCAAAGCGTTTTTAATAGGTACAGCTTAGAAAAAATGATATTTATGAAATAATCAATCATCATTCCTCGATCATTACCAATACATATGTTTTATTATACTGGAATTTGATCTATGTGTCATAATAGTCTTTCAAACCGCCTCATTAACCTTACAATCGACAATATAAATAGGGAGTAAGCTGAGGATTTCTCCGTTTTTTTCTGCAACCTTTTTCAAATAGAAGTGGAATGAGATTATTATTGAATGATCGGATGTTTTATTAATTTTTTAGCAATTTTGCAACATTTTTTGTAAAATATTTAGTTACAATTATTACAATTTTTATTATATTTTAAATGAATTTTTAACGGTTTTTAACAATCTTTATAAACTTAGGGTACAATAAGAACACAAAAAATAAAAAAGGGGAAAAGAAAAATGATGGAAAAAAATAAAAAAAGATCAGGAATGCTGGTAATGGTTACAGTAGCTATTTTTATCTCTTTGGCTATTGCACCAACGATACCTGCCCATAGTGGAACCCCACCAGAAGGTCTCGAAATAATTGATCTTGTGATGAGCGACTACACGCTTAAATGTAAACTTTTTGGTGGTGATGATGTAGGCGTTACGGTAGTCGTTAAAAATGTTGGTGACGAGACGTATACTGATTCATTTAATGTAGGGATATGGGTCAGTACTAACATATATGTAAATGATAGCAACATAGATCAGGATCTTGATCCTAATGAAACTATAATGGTGCGATTCTTTAACCACTTAGACCTGTCTATCAGTGGTTATACCATGGATGCATATATCGATAATGCGTATGAGACCCATGACTATTGTGACTTTGATGTTACCCTCTTTGGGCTATGAAGAAAATTAAAATAAAATCTTCCGTCCCTACTCTCCTTTTTTTTATGGAGGATAGGATTATTACCCAGTCTCATGACCTTAATAGGATGTCGAACCATCTTGAACGATTGCATAATTATGGTTAGGGCAAAATATAAAATATAAGATGTAATATATTATTTAACTGTAAATGTTACAAATGATAAGTTCAAAGGTTACAATAATGCACTATAAAAACAAAATGAAATTTGTAAATAAAATAATCCTTGGCATTCTACTTGCTTCTTTTATTACCAGTTCTTTAAGTGTCAATAGTACCACTGTGAGTCCCGATCATCCTATGATCGAAGAAGTGCTGACAGAAGGAGAGAACACATATACTATAAAGAATGATGGAAGTAATTTCTCGTTCCATGGTGTTACTTCTGGGGAAAATGCCAACTGGTACGTACTCAAATTTCAAACATCAACACAGGTCAAAATCGATGAACTAACAGTAAAGTACACATACCGAAATGAAGATTACCCCGGGGTTGACTGGTGGGGATATGCCATCACCAATCTAACCTGGACAAGATGGCATGCGTACACTCTGGAATTTTTGAACGAAAGCGAGAGGTTTTTCCACTTTCAATCCGGTCCTTTTAATTTTACCTACAATCATCTTGATACTCTTAATAAAAACCATTCTCGCACTGCCAATTGGAGAAATTTCGGCAACCCTGCTGGCACATGGTATCTGATCTGCTACGACGGGCCAAGTGTACAAAGTAAAATCGAAGTTTATTTCAATATAACAGGAAATGTAGAATTTTTATCTACAACTGAGGGTAACAGCACCACTGTCCTGCTGCCGGAGGATTTTCTCGGTAACGCCAATGTTAAAATAGGAACTAAATTGGTAGGTGTTCTTAACGGGAAAAAAACAATCAATGTAAATCATACCTTTTTGTGTCTCCACTACTCCTTTTCCAGTTGGGGCTTCGAGCGACTGCGATATACCAGTCCCTCAGGTATGTCGGGAAACCTTAATTATTTTTTCTGGGATAAGAGTAGATACAGATTACCCGATACACCAGATTGCATTGTTGGTGAGGCGGGAACATGGCATTTTACACTTGATGCTCTTCTCGTGGGTGGGATATTCAACAACTGGCCTCCTGCATATGGCATTTCTCTCCTATATGCAGATATAATGTTACCATGATGTTATCATCTAAAGTTGTTTAATGATAACTTGTTTATTTCCAAATTCTCAGATTTTTAACTCGAATAAAGCTCTTTTTTCCTTTTTGATTTAGGGGATACACAATTACATGGTTGTCATTTAAGACATAAGGAGTAATCTCATGCAAAAATTCAAAGTTAAATTAAAACGACATATTTTACTAAAAGGCGTAGTTAATCAATATTCTTTGGTCTAGAACTAAAACCTGCAATACTTGATAAATTTTCAAACGCGTTAGATGCGATTAGGCAATTGGGACATGGCCATTCAAATATTATTTACTGTAGCTCTCGTCATATGACAATTGATATGGCAAGAAAATTAACAGAGACGTTTTCAGAAGAGGATATTACTCAATGCCCTGAGGAATCGGAAGAATTAAAGAAAGCCATTAAACTAACAAAAGAATTCATTCATAAGGATTATTATTTGGTAGATTTCCTACAATATGGTGTTGGTTTTCATTTTGGTACATTGCCTCAATTGATAAGAAATTGCATAGAACGATTGTACAAAAAAGGGATTATAAAATATCTATTTTGCACCTCGACATTGCTTGAAGGGGTGAACCTACCTGCAAAGAATATGTTCATTTTAAACAATAAGAAAGGACGATCAAATATGTCCAAACTGGACTTTTGGAATTTAGGGGGAAGAGCAGGTAGATTAAATTGTGAATTATATGGAAATGTTTACTGTGTTAGAGATAATCCAAAGGTTTGGAAAAAAACAGCTATTATCGAGATTAAATCGGAGGTAAAATTAAAAATAAGTGTTTCTATTAAAATTGAAAAACAACTTAGGAAAATTGAAAAGATTCTTTTAAATCCTGATGTTGAAATAACTCCAAAAAGAGAAAAAGAAATTTTGAAGTATATTGCTAATATAATATGTATTGATACCTTAGAATTAAAATCAGATTATACAAGTCCGATTCTCAATAAACTTATACAAGATAATGAAGATAAAATTATTGAATACGCAAAAGAAATAATGGGAGGAATAGCTGTTCCAAAGGATGTTGTTTTATCAAATCAATCTATAATGGTAAGGCAGCAAAAAAAGTCTATGAGCATCTTCAGGCAAATAAAGAGAGTAAAGAAACGATATGTTTGCCTAAGGATATAAACTTTGATAATTGCCTAGAAATTCTTGAAAATTTTCATTCATTGTATAATTGGGAAAATAGTGAAAAATCTTTGAAAAGAAAAGAATCTCTAAAATACTTTGCATTTTTAATGAATATATGGATAAATGGTTATAGTTTGAGCTACATAATTCAAAGGACATTGAAATATAATCATGATAATCAAAGGATGGTTGTTTTTTATATAGAAGGTAAAAGAACACAAGTACAGTTTGATATAAACAATATAATTCATGTAAATTCTAAGATCAACGAGCTGATAAATAATATTGAAGGTGTTTTAAGGTTTACTTTTGAGAAATATTTCAACAATTATTTCTCTCTTTTATCAAATATACTTGGTGAAGAAAATGCTGGGGTTAATTGGGCAAATTATTTAGAATATGGGACAAGAAATTCAATAATTGAGGCTGGCTAGTAATTCCATTTTCAACGTTTATTCATCATTTTTTTGTCTTTGATTTGGATATCATTCTATTTATTTTTTTATGTTATGTCCATTTCACTCGTTTCAAACTTTTCGAAGGTCTTTTAATCATGTTCTTGATAGTCATATTCCCTTGTTAGTTTAGTTTTTTTATTTCTTTGCTTTGATTTATGCAATATTTGCTTGATTTTTTAGATATTCATCAAGTTTTTTTCCTGCATGCAGCTTTATTTTCCGGATATTATGAGCAATTCCCAAGAGGTTATATTCAACTCTTTCTCTCTTTTTATTTTTTTTAAATATATGATAAACATAGCATTGATAAGATAAAAACCTTTCACAATAAAAGGGTTTATTTATTATGACAAAAAGGCGAATAAGCAGGGAAAAAATGCATAAAAAGAATTTGTTTAAAAAAAAGTTTATTTTTATCTTGATAGCAGTGTTAATTTCAATAAGTATTTTAATGCATTCAAACTCAAGTTTTAGGATACCAGATAATGAAAGAAAATTAGAACCCAAGAACGCAGTTATAAAAAGTTTATATGATCAATTATTGTTCAACGTATTTTACATCAGTGATTTGGGACAAGTTGCTTATGGTGCAACATCTGCAGATTTTAATAGTGACGGTTATTTTGATTTTGCGGTATCTTCCGCAACCCATCCATTTAACAACTCAACGATTTCCATATTTTATAATCAGGGAAACTCAAATTTTACACGAGATGATGTTTATATTTTTGATTATAGCTACATCAAGGATTTAGATTCAGGGGATTATGACAATGATGGAGACATTGATTTTATTTTTACTTATTCTGAATGGGTTCCTTGGAATGGATATAAACGAAGTACCAACGGTACAATTAACATGCTTTACAATGATGGGAGCAACAATTTTGGAAATTTAACAATGATAGCGTGGTTTCCTGGGATTCCTGATCCCGAAGTTGAAAACAGGATTAATAATAAGATAACGTCATCTGATTATGACTTGGATGGCGACATTGATTTCCTTACTGGAGACAATACAGGGGTTGTAGAGTTATTTTTAAATGACGGTTCTGGCGGTTTCATAAGTGATGGAATAATTCACAATTACAGTTTGTACAGTTGGGGTCTTACAAGTGCTGACTTTGATGGAGATGGAGATATTGACTTTTTAGTCTCAGAAACCATACTGTTCGCTCCGGGCGCTCCGGGTTTTATTTATTTTAAGAACAACCAGTTAATCGAATCTAATTTTTCATATTGTTTCGACCTTGGTCCAGGAGAGATTGCATCGCCACTTAAAGGCTTATCTGTAAGTATGACACCGCTTGATTATGATAATGATCAGGACGTGGATTTCATAGCAGGTATAGAAATTTCAGTTTATCTTTGTATTAATGAGCAAGGAATATATAAACAGTTTCTGATCGGGCAACTTCCTTACGGCCCAGAAGGCTATCCTGATCATTTGAATTTTGGCGCAGTCACGTCAGCAGACTATAACAACGATGGTTGGGATGATTTCGTCGTTGGAGGAGTTAATGGAGCCGTAAGATTATGCATTAATACAGGTAGCAAACAGCTTCCTCCAAATAAACCAGCAGTGCATAGATCAGCAACTGGGAAGGTGGGAGAAAAAATTAATTTCACATTTGTTGTAGAAGACCCCAATGATGATGATATATATTTATCAATCGGTTGGTATAATGGAACTGAAGAATTGATTGAATGGCTTGGTCCCTATGCTTCGGGTGAAGAGGTGGTATTAAGTTATAGTTGGGAAAATGCAGGTAGTTACGGTAGTAGATGCAGAGCGCGCGATGTTCATGGAAATAAATGCGACTGGCAGGGATTTGTTATGGAAATTTCTAAAACCAAGTCTATCGATTTCAATCCATTTTTACAATGGCTCCTTGAGCAGCATCCTTGTTTATTCCCAATATTAAGACATTTACTGAAAATTAATTAATAATCGGAAATCTTATGCTTCTTGTTCCTCTTATCTAAAAAACTCCGGTACAATTTATTTACTCTCATTTCTTAGAAAAAAATTCTGGGAATATGAAGAGTCTGTCTGAGAAATAGTGCAAGATTGTTTGGATGTCTATTTGTTGTCAAAAAATCGGGGATTTTTCGGGGGTAAAATACTAGATTAGTGAAAAACATTCTGAAAAATGTGAATACTCGGACAGGCTCTTACAATAAATTTTTAAAAAATCAGAACTGTTTTCCAGATAATAGAATAAAATCTATTGTTTTTTCATGAAGATTTTTTTCCAGATGCAATCATAAAGAATAAGCAGTATGATTCCCAGGATTCCTCCAAAAGCCAGACTTTGCAGATGGGAAAGAAAGTTACGTACGTCATCCCATCGTAATGGATCAGTTATCGGTGATATCTCTGGAAGCATATCTGCGATTTTTTTATCAAAAGTAAATGATATACCTAAATCAGGTATGGTGAATGTTGTTTCTTCATCATGTATAATATGACAATGCAATATTTTATCAAAATCTGTTAGGTCGAATTTCATTATTATATTGTATGTTGTTTGTTTACATCCAGTTAATAATAAACCAAGTTTTCTCTCAGATATTTTTTCAACATTAATATTTCCTAGTTTAAACAAATTGGCATACATTTCAAATTTTTCTTTATCCTTAAAAATAAACTGTTTAACCAAGAGTTCTTTTAACCAATTCCATGTGATGATAAAATGTTTACTTGCTTGAATACTATAGGGTTGACATAATGTATTCCATTCTAATCGTTCACCAAGGTTGATATCAATACAGGGAATATTCATTCTTAACGATGTCAGATTAACATAAACAATATTTGAATGAGCATTTTTATACATATTAATATTAAAATTTTTTTTAAAAATCCCTCTTTGCTCATTATTTGAAAGAACTGTATTAAATCCTGTTCTATATATCAATTGATCAATTGCATCCAAGAGATCAGTTTGAATTGGAATGGTAAAACTTAATTTTTTTTCAACTTCATTAAGAAAGCCCGATATAAATGGTATATCGATATCTATTGATATGTTCATTTCAAATGAAATTGTACCATTTTCATCGTTAACGTTGATATGCATACAGATAGCATTTCGTAGTTGAACATTATCAATTTCAAAATAAAGGGGAATATCGATTTTTTCGTTTTTTTCTAAATTAATTCTCTCATCAGCTTTTATTGTTTTTAGTTTATGTGGATGAATGAAAGATACATTCCCAATTACTATAGTGCCATATGAAATTTCGAATCGAGAATTTCGCTTGATAAAATCAATTGTTAGATTATTCGGCGGATTAAAGAGTTCCATATTTGCAGTAAGGATAGTAATTTTTTCAGTGCAGTTCCTTTTATCAACATCCCAGTTTTTTATCGGCCCTATTTTTGGTTCAGGGAGATTATTTTTAATACTCTCAGATGAGATATATATTGTTGAAAAGATCGAGATTAAAATTAGTGATATGATAATCGTTGTTTTTTTCATGGTAGTTATAAAATAAAAAAATGTTTATAAATTTTATTACATATAAAGAAGATTTACTAAGAAAATACTATAATTTGATCTTAAAAATCATACTTTTGTTTTAAAATTCATATAACGATTTACTTGTTAATTAATGATTACTAGTGTTACCTTAATCCTAGTCCCTAGTACCAATTGCCATTACACCATCCCAATAGGTCCCGAATACTATTCGATTATTACTATGATTTTCGTCCTTCTTCAAAATTGTAAATTGGCCACCAGCATAATTCATCCCAAAATCAGATTCTATTCTAACCTTCCATAGCACAGAGTTTCGTTTATTTACTTCATTTTCTTCTTTTAAATCAACTGCCATAACATATTTACAGTACTTAATGCTGATAGCAGAAATCAGCATAACAGGATCTTCTTTATAACAAATAGTCATATTTGACATCGGCATGTAATCCCTTGATTCATCTTCCTTAACTAAATCTTTAATAAGAATTTCCTCAATGATAGTTCCATTTTCTTCACTAAAGCGAACCAATCTCCTACCGCGTAAATCCTCATACCAGAAACCACATCTTGGATCCTTTGAAAAAGAAAATAATGTTATACCTCTCGAAACCTTTGGAAATGAAAACAATTTTGGATATCTCACTTTCCATTTTAATTCACAATCGCTTCCCTTATCAGTTACCGCATAAATACGCGGTTTTCTTAATACTCCAAATAATCCGGGTATTCCATCAAAATAAAGGGTATTATCAATAAATAAGGGAGTTGCTTGACTTATCCCTCTAAAAGGATAATGCCATGCTTCAGTTAGTATTTCATCAGAATCTGGATCTACATTCAGCGCATATAATCGCCCAGTGGGTGGATTAGTTTTTTTAGATGACATAGTTGAAATATATACTTTATTATCATTTACACATGCTGAATTTATTGTCGAGAAATACCCTTTACCATCTATCTCACCTTTTCCAAGGTACTTCTCAGCGAGTAGACTGCCGTTTTCTACGTTAAATGCATAGACAGGACCATTTGTAGGTAAAATTATTGTTTTACCTTTTACTATAGTTGGGCTAAGGGGGATTAATGGGCCTGGTCCTTCAAAGTAGGGTATTTCTGATTTCCATAGAATTTCATATTCCTCGTTTTCATTTTTCCCAATCATCATAATTTTTCTATTGTCGCATATAATAACTTTACCATCTTTATCAACAATTGGCGTTTGGCCACCTGCAATAAAATTTAACTCATCACCTGAAGTCCATAAATGATTTCCTTCATAGTCGTAAATAACAAGATTGTCCCTTTCACCGTTAAAAGTATTTACTGCAATATTGCCGTTGCCTGCTATTCCGTTTCCCATCGTCCCAACTTTTTCGCCTTTTAATTCATTTTTATACCATACAATATCCACATTGTTTTTTGGTACAGTGTACTTGATATTATCAGTTTGATGAAGATCACTATGAACCATTGCACCTCCCTCATCTGGAAGTTCAAATTTAAATTCTTGAGGGGCGTCATAATCATCATTATCAAGTTTTCTAATTTTTTTCTTCCTAATTAATTTTTTAACCGTTCTATCATCTCTCCTACAATTGATATATCTGTAAATAGTATTATAATATTGTTTCTAAAATGTTCGGAATTTTCTGAACATATAACACATTTGTAATTAACAATATCGAAGACAATACTCTCATCTATTTTTCTTAGAGTGATCTCATCGTTGTGTCGATATTTTATTTCTACATGGGTTTAATGCCCCAGAGCGTTGCTCCGGTTTATTTATATCGTCGTTAGTCATCGAATGTTTGATGGAAGTAAAACATGCATTGATCATGTAGGCAGCAGGAACAAATCAGTTATTCTGTTTGCAGAAAATGCTGTTGATGAGAACGGAAAGATTTTTAGTAGCCATGATTATGGGCATCTTGATTTGAATATCGGCATAAAAGTAAAAGATGAGGTTTATCCGAAAATTTATGAGTGGCTGGTTAAACGAATATAATTTTAGAAAAGGTTTGTTAATAGTTTACGGGCCTAACTAACTGCAAGTAAAAAATATGGAAAGAATTTGTACTTATCAGGAACCGATCATTAGAAACTATGAGAAAATGCTAAGATGGACGGTTTGTGTTTTTCATTGTACCTTATGGGGAGATCAAGAGAGATCAAAGGAGGTCTAGGAAAAGATGAAAGAGATATATTATTTACAAGATACACTTTTTATCAAAGGGGTTTTAAGGATGGCACCCCTATATATTATTTTTACTATCTGGTGTGAGTTAATTCAGTATAACCAACACCTCGAACTGATTTCCCTTCAAAAGTCCCCTTAATTGTAGTACTTCCTTCATACAACCCCGACAAATATATCCTCTTTTTTCCTTTTGTCTCAAAGGGATAAGGAACATAACATAGTTGATTTGGAATAACAGTATTAACAATTACATCAAGCTTATGTTTTTTCTCCGTGATCCTCCATTTACAGCCATATTTTCTAAATTTCGGAGATAACCAATAATCCAGAGTCTCAATTTTAAAAGAATCATTAGCCACAACAACCTTATTATTTGCAAGCATATAAGTCATAATCGGATGCTTATTAACAAATTCTCCATTTGTATAGGCGTACCAACAGATAATATCAACATTATTGTCAAGTTGTAAACAAAACCATTCATATGTTTCAATTTGTTCTGTTTATGGTAATTTCCAAATTGATGATCAACCCAACCTATTCCAACAACCGGAATATGTTTACCCTCTAATTTCAAATAGCCAGCAACATTCAATCTGGTCAATGAATAATAATATGAATAACCTCCAACTCCGGCCGGCACATATCCATCACCATTAACCGGCAAAGGGGGTCTACGTGATCGCATCAACACAGAGAGACCGTCACGACCATTATTTACATTTACTCCATATTCAAAAGCAAAACCTGTGTTAAGCTGAAGCCAAGAATCAAACCTTAAACCTTTACGAAATCTAATATCTTGCTTTTCATCAGAAACCCTAAGGGAACCAAACGTGAATTTTTTTGAAGGAGAATAAGTATGATCTCCCCTATCAGTAATCATAAAATATCTCATTGGAAAAGGCATTACATCCTGTTTTGGAAAATAAGTCAACATAACATCATATTTTCCCCCAGATTCCAGATTCATCAGATGTAAATTTAGATACCACCATTCATGCTTATAATCATGAATACCCTCATCCCTTGGAAAATGCAATTTCCCAACATCATATGGATATTCCCCCCAATCACCATTATTTTGATCAGAAACAATCAAAGATAAAACATCATGCTCAGAAACATTCAACATATCTCCCCAACTATTAACGCTCATTTTTTCATATCCTCCAAGAATTTGTAATATTCAATATAAAAATAATCGTTTATAACAATTATCTAAAAATAATGTTACCATTACAATCACCGAGAAAAGGTAAGAATTAGAAAGATAAAATACATGTGTCAGTTGGCATTTTAGTAAGTTATTAAAATTATTTCAAAAATAAAAATAATATTTTTTAGATAAATTTAATAAAGATAGAAACCATCTCTTGTTCATAGTTTGGGGGAAAACATATTGGATGAATGGACCTTAGATCCGAAAATGAGGAATACCTTTTTAATGATATATGGTACGATTGTTTATCTTGTAGTAGTTGTTGCATTATTAATAATATTGAATAGTGAACTTTCGGGAACCGGTAAAATAATTGTTATTAATCAGGTTATAAAAATTGATATCACGACATTGTTTGCTCTTTCATTGCTGCCATTGTTGGCTATTTATTTGATGATCTGGGGTTATGGATTGAAACTAAAAATGCCTGGTTTGGAACTTGAGTACTACCCTATCGAGAAAGTAATGAAAGCTCCTTCAATAATCAGTGAAGATAAAACTGCTAAAGAGGCGGAAGAGATAATGGAGAAAGAAAAAACAGATTTTCTCAATATACTTGATAGAAACGGATTGTTTCAGGGTATATTCACCAAGTCAGATGCGCATAAAGCCCGTGTAAAAGGAAAGATGAGCGCTAGAGTAAAGAATCTTATGACCAGGAGAGAAAAGGTGACACATGCTCTTGAGCGGGAGGATTTAAAAAGCATAATGAAAAAGATCGGGCGAACTAAGCATTCGAGGTTGCCGGTGCTTGATAAAAACAATCGGCTCATGGGAATTGTTGATTCCGTTGATATTAATGACCTGTTGTCGAAGGTTCTGCGATAAATATCTCATCTATTGATATTGAACATTGCAACCAAGATATTATTGTAAATTATCAAAATGTTTAAATCTAACTCTCAAGTTTTGCAATTCATAAATTGGGGAGGACACTGCAAAAATGCAGGATGATTCAAGAAAGAAAATTATCTCTATAGTTATAGTGATTATCCTTATTCTATGCATATATTGCACTGCAGCTCTTTTTTCAAATTGGTTTCCGTTCAATGATGATAAGAAATTCTATCCGAGCCCCCCAGAAAACTGCACACTTGATTATTCCTTTATCAGGAATATGACCAAGAGTCTAAGTAATGTAATATTCGAAGCTTACGACGAAGAAAATAGCGAGATTGCTAAGGGAAGAGCATTCGGCACAAAAGGTGAACGGGAAGCAGCAAATAAGATTAAAGATAATATGGGTAAATTTGGTCTTTACAATCTAGGTCTAGACCCTCCATATTTAGAACAAATTGAGAACATACACTATCCGTATAAAATAATATTCTACGACAATCTGAATTTAACGGATAAACTTGAGGTGCTATCAAAAAGATTAACAATTAACGATATAGAAAACAATATTACATTTGATGTTGAATGTTTTATCAGTCCAACTTGGAATAATACAGGCCCTTTCGACAACAGAAACGTGTTAACCCGCAATTTTTCATATTCGGGTTTGGATGTAGTAAGACGGAATGAAACTGATTTTGATGATTTTTTGGATTATGCATATAATGAGTTGTCAATTAACAAGTTTTTTGAAATTGAATACCTGTCATTATGCGACTCTGTATCTTTAGAAAATTTCACCGAGCAGCTATTGGAGGAGTACTATGATTTTACCATCGAAAGAATCGATTCGGACAATAAGTCAACATGGCCCTCTTTCGTTGATCAGATTGAAATAAATGACGATGAAGAATTTGTTTTGTTCGAGGTGAACAAAGGATTTAATCCAGATTATAACGATCCTGATGAAAACAATCGCTCACTACACCTGATATGGACCATGTTTAGAAAATGGTTTGAAAAACGGGTCGGTGTAACATTTGATACATGCTACCATGATAACATTGTTGGAAAAATCTCGTATGATTACGATCCACATTGTCATGATTCAAAACCTAACATTGGCAGGGATATACCAGTCATACATATCAATGGAACAGATGGGAAAAAAATAAATAATATTCTAGATAACTGTACTGTTGATTTTTATGTAAACCAGAGTTTTAATACATCTGTAATTAGCTATAATGTTATTGGTCAGATAAACGGAACTGATCAGAGTAAAACCGTTATAATTAGTTCTCTATACGATTCCATGTGGTGCCAAGGGACGGCAGACTCCGCTATAGGCATGTCAATCGTACTGGGCATTGCTAAATACTTCAAAGACTATGATATTAAGCCAAAATACAATCTAAAATTCATCGCCTTCAGTGGTGAAGAATATGGTATGATAGGAGCGAAATATTATGAGGCGGCTCACAATAAAGAAAACATTTGGCTGGTCGTAGATATAAATCAAGTGGGGTTCTATCAACCAGATCCTCGACTCACATTACACATTCTCACCAACAAATTGGAAGAAATAGGCAATCTTTCAGCAATCATTGCTAGATCAAATTATGAATATAGAACACCTGATGGATCAACCATTGATGTTAATTGGACCCCTGTAGGTTCCTGCAGTAATGATTTGGCATTTGCCTCAGCTCTGCCCCGCCGTAGTAACTGCAGAACCGTAATGTTTGTGAAAGATTTTGGATGGACACTCCACCATAGAGACGGCAGGGAAAATGGAACAGGAGAACCCCATACCGCAGGGGATGTAATGAAATATTACAATGAAATCGAGGTAGCTCTAACAGCTGATATGGTGCTAAATGTAACTTATGGTTTCATGTTCAAAGAAATAACATGGGATTGGTCAGGATTTATTCCTTTCTTTATCACCCTCGTCCTTATCTCTATGGCAGTTATTCTAATCTGGAAAAAAGAATACTTGATGGATATTTTGAAAAGGAGATCAAAACATTTATCCAAGAAGGAAAGGGAGGAATTTAGTTATCTTATAGTTTCCTATAAGGTATTTATTGATATACTTTTCAGAAATAGGTTTTTGACTTTAATTTCTATTATTTTTATTGGGGGGTTTTCCTTTTTTTTGTTACCGATTTCATTTGGGAAAGTTGGGTCACCCATATGGTTAATTGACCCTGCCCAGGGTATTCTCTCAGTTATCTTATTACTTATCATATCTCTTATAGCGTCAATTGGGCTTTTAAGTATTATTTTTTCTTTTGATTTGTTGCCAGGTGTTAAAAGATATTTTGTGTTGTGGAGTAAAGATTTCAAAAAGTTAGTATTTTATTTCACTGTATTGATTATTTTTATTCAGATGATAAATTTCTTTTTGGATCATTTCTCCCCTATATCTCCTGATTATCTGTTCTTGGTATCGCTCTTATATTACGTATCGTATTTTTTAATAATTCTTCTACTTCTCCTGTTTCCAGTATATTTTGATGCATGTGGATACCGTGATGCTTTTTTCTCTTATGCAAGGAAACATATAGAAAAATTGGAATCCCACACAGATAAAGTAAAAGCTTATACTAGTTTATCGTTAATTCATTCAATATATTTGAGGAAATTTGAGACTTTATTTGGGAAAAAGGCTTTGTCTACCCTAAAACTCAATAATATCATCATTTTAGCATTAAAAATAATGAAATTAGATACGGAGAACAAAAAAGAAAAAACGATATTAGACCTTCTATCAAAATTACAGAAAATAGATCCCCTGACTTCCACTCAAAAATTTATAAACACGATGGAGATCATCGAAAAAAAATACGGCAAAGAATTTTTATATATGGGCTATGAGGAACTGGCGAAGAGAGAAAGATACTTTAATATTACACTCGCTAAATTTTCTGCGATTTTAGCAATAATTTCAATAATCGTTGGAATATTCATATCTTTACACAATTTTATTCAACCCTAGATACGAAATGCTTTTTAGGATTAAATCATATATATAATGTCCAAATACTTTGTCATTAAACAGATTAGATTGAATAAAGTGTTGTAAAGTGATATCAGATAAAAAGAAGAGATTCCAGAAAGTCTTTTTAATGATTAGCATTGATGTTACATTTGTTTGGCCAATATTTTTTTTGTTTTTTCTGGTTTACCATAACTGGTGATTTTCATTTGATCCATTTCCTTTTTAATTCTTTTATCAGCAATATCAATATACTCTTTATTTGTATCATAGCCAATAAAATCCCTGTTTGTTTTTATCGCTGCAATACAGGCCGATCCACTTCCAACAAACGGATCCAAGATAACGTCACCCTCGAATGTATACAACTGAATGCACCTATATGGTAGTTCGACGGGAAATGGTGCAGGATGTCCTATTTTACGTGCAGATGCAGGGGAAAAATTCCAAACGCTTTTGGTAGATTCAAGAAACTCCTCCTTTGAAATAGTACTTTCTTTTTTCTTAGGATTTATTCTTGAGAAATCCTCTTTACTGAATATTAGGATATATTCATGCTGATCTCGTAGAGTCGGGTTCCCGGCAGATAACCAACTGCCCCAAGCAGTTGAAGATCCTGCACCGTTTTTGTTCCATATGATTTCCCCCCGCATTAAAAAACCAATATCATGCATTATATTGATTATATGGCTATGTAAAGGAATGTAGGGTTTTCTCCCCAGATTTGCCACATTTATACATACTCTTCCTCCGGAAACTAGGACTCTATATGTTTCTTTGAAAACATTTCTCAATAACTTAAGATACTCATCAAGCGTCAAATCTTCGTCATATTCCTTACCCACGTTATAAGGAGGAGAAGTCACCATCAAATGAACACTATTATCTGGCAGCTCTTCCATTTTTTCACTGCTTTTGCAAAAATTCCTGTTTAAAAACTTTTCATCGATTTTACCTTCTACATAACTTACCTGTTTTTTTGTGTTGACTCCCTTGTACAACCTGCTATTATAAAATATAGATGAATCATGATTTTCTCTTGCGGATACTCCAAACGAACTTGTTTTAGTACCATTTCTTTTAGACTTTCTCATTTCAAAGACCTCTAATAAGAGATAGGAATTTTTCAGCTTTTTCTTCATAAGCTTTTTCTCTGTTAGCAATTTCAATTATCTTGCCCAAGTCATTCTTCGTTGTCATTCCAGAGAAAAATTCCCTATTATCGGATAGCAGTATTTTTAGATTTTTTAATAATTCGCCATAGTCATCCATCCTTAAAAATCCACTATCTTCAGTTGATTTTATATTTTCTTGCCCATCTCTAGGGGATGGATTTACTGACCAGAATCCCTGTATTATCCCACATTTCTTGAGGTGGTCGACCTTTTCATAATAACTTTTAGAGATCGGCGTATTACCAAGAATTATAATTGGTATTTTTGAAGATTTAAAGCTCGAAACCCTGATGTTAATGCTTTTTCCTATTCCTTTTAACATGCTATCGGATCTCAAAAGTCCGGGATTTCCCTGGTGAGTTGTATAATCTCCAACACATACCAGTTCTTCCTTGGAATTAGAAACCATTAATTCATGGTTCCATACGACTGACATCTTCACCTCAAATATTGCAATAATGTCTTCTGGCCTCTGAATTGTATTCTTTGTTTTACAGATGACAACATCAGCAGGAGATTGTCTGGTTAAACCAATTTCTTCGCTGATAACACTCTGGACAGCAAAGGCATTTATCTTTTCGGCAAATGGTTGTAAAAGGTCCACACACCATTTTTCAGTAAAATTACCTATTAAGGAATTTCTGCTTTGAAGCGTGGTTTTCTTTCCCTTGTAGCCTTTAGGCCAATAGGCCAAGTATTTGCCATCATCAGTTGTGTAAAACAATTGTTCAGGTGTAGCAAACTCTCTTGATTTTGTAAAAAATTTTACCTCAGTATTCTTTCCCCATAGTTTCATTTTGTCAACCTTTTGAAATTATATTGTGAATGCTTTTTACTCACTTATAATTTGGCCTTTTAGCTTTTTAATAGTTAGAAAGTGAGAAATAAATGCGTTTTTGTTTAAACATGAAGTAAAAACCTATTTTATAACATTCCAATACTGCAAATAATAACAACTCTTACACAATACTATTTAATTATCGTTGTCTTATCATTAATAAAGATGGTTGATTTGACTCCAAAACAAGAAATTTTACAACTAATCCATAAGGGAAAAAATCTCCGGTCGCAATTAAATAATGAGTTATCTTCAGGGATTCATACTAATGAGGCAGCAATGCTCGGAGAATTTCTCGTTCAGGGTTTTATTCCACATGGATATAAAGGGATGACTCGTAAAATTGGAACCATCGGACAAAAAACAGCGAAGGATAATATAAAGAAAAGATGGCAAAATCAAGGAGACTACTTTCTTCCTGAGTGCGAATCAATTGTTAGAAAGATGTCATTAAAAACCAAGAACCTTTCCACATCTGGAAATGCACCTCAACTTCTTAGGAAATTCAACCGAGTTAAAAAAATTAAGAACCCCCTTCCATTTTTTGACAATCTAATTACGGTACTCCAAGAGCTTCAGAGTCTTGATTTAATCTGGAATAAAGATATAGAACAAGAACTTATAACACGACAGGAAATTAAAGAAATACTATATAAGGAGAAACAAAATCTCAAAATCAATAGTAAGGACATCGTTAAAAATCTCAAAAGGTTCGATTCAGTTGGAGAAACTTACATTACTAATCTACTCAAACCGTATCCAGCCGTTTTAAATTCGATTTTAGGAGCCCTAGAAAGACTTCAAGATAATGCACCAGATGCAGAAAGACATTGTATTTCTTCATGCCGTGCTTCAATAGAATCATTATGTATGAAACTTGGAAAAGACAATGATTGGAAAAAGGCACTTTGTAATATTTTTACTTCACGTGCAGATCGGCGGCAGATCAAAAATATATGGAATTTCTTGAGTGGAAAAGGGGCTCATGGAGGCCATAATCCTTCAAAAAAGGAAGCTGAATATGGTTTCAGATTAACAAGTGCAACATTAGAATTTATCCTTCATAAAAAATAGAATAGATAGCATTATTTAAAATCCGTAAGACTACTTTGAGGGGGACTTGTTTGAACAACTTGATTAATTGATGTATCTTTTTCTTCTTGTTCCAGATATAATGATTTTAAAAGATATTTTAATTCATCTTTTTCTGGAAAATTTTTATAAATAACTGAAAAGTATATACCATTCTGCTTACTTATTTTTGTTACAGCAGATTCCATTTTATTAGTTCTTTGATTTTTAAAGTTAATTTTAGAAAATTTCTCCATGGCACTTAATACTATGCTGCTAGTGAATTGCTTTCTATCATTTTCATTTAATGATGGAAGGGTATACATCTTCTGTAAATATTCAACTAAATCATCTAATTTGACTTCAAAAACATGCTCTTTTTTATTCCGCCATTCAATTATTTTATTTACATCACTTTTATTAATTATTTCTGGGAAAATATCTGTCCAAAGTATTGACATTACATATTCAATAGGAGTTTTATCAGATTCTTCATATATTTTATATTTTGCTATATCCTCTTTTATCTCTCCAATCATTTTTTTGTAACCCATACTTAAAATTTCATGGGCGATCTTATTTTTCACTTTCCCCCATTCGAGATTAATAATTATAAATTCTGTCCTATTTGAACCGGCTTCGATTGAATAAACAATAACCGCAAAATTATTCTTAAACAAATTTTGTTTCTTATCAAGATACTTAACCTTAAGAAAACCCAAAGCCTCAACATCTCTATGCGGAACCATTAAAACGACATCATGACTGTCAACTTCAAATTCTTTAAATGGCTCATCATATTTTTTAAGTTGCGCAATTAATTTTCCTTCAATATATTTTTCAATATATTCTTTTTCAGTACCAAAAATATCAGGGTTTGCTAATGATTTTTTAATTTCTCCAATCCAGATCCCGTTATTCAATTTTACAATATAATCTGGAGTCTGTGGATCTTTATCCTTTAGATTTTTATAATTCAATTTACTGGTGAAATAAAATTCTCCTGAAAGCTTTTCCATAATCATCTTTCTTAAAACTAAGAGGGATTTTAATGCCCTAATATAATTATCGATTTCAATTTTCTTATTTTTAACAAATTTATCCTTATTTTCACTCTTAGACATTCTCAACTTCACCATCATAATTTTTTATGAAAAAGTTAATTAAAGCGTTAAAAGAAATACTAGTTACTTGAGTTTGGGGAATTATGTACACCTCTGATGGCGAGCTAATAATTATATCATAACTTGATCCAGTTTGATAATCGTGCAGAATTGCTAGAAGATAGCTGCCTTCGTTAAATAAAATTGAATAACCCCAATTATTAAAATTTGTATGCATGGATTTTAAGAATTGTTCAATATCATCATGCGAATTAAATATTTCTTCATCCACAAAGAATCTAACAGGTTGTGGTTCTAAGTTGTTTAGAGTTCTAGATTTTTTTACAAGAATATCAGAATGTTTTTTTGAATATTTAGTTATTATTTTTTCAATAAGCAATGAAAAAATAGTAGAGTAATCTAATCCCCTATATGAAATACGTCCTCTTCTGTTTATTCTAATTTTACCGTTAAAATTATCTGTTGATATATCAATTTGTATACTATCAACCCATAGAAAATTATCTTGGGCTATTTTGAAAAGTTCATTATGATTGATTACTTCATAGCCAACATCGATTTTTCTTTTTACGTAGTATCTTTTAAGTACGTAATTTCTAACGATAATTTTAGCATTTTCTTCTTCCAGACTATTTAATAGCTCTTTAATTTCATTTGATCTTAAAAAGATTCTAGAAATGAGTGGATAATATTTGTTAAAATATTGTATTATGTGACCAAATTTTCGACTTGAAGTGTTTGAAATTAATATGCCAAAAGGCTGCTTTTTTGAAACTAAAAACAATGTTTTACCATTGTCCGTTAGCGGATCTTCAGGATTCTTAACAATATTTAAATCTATCAATAAAGTATTTTCGTCATCAATAATTTTCGCATATGATGAATTTTTGAACATTTCTGATTTATATTTATCAATAATTTCTAAAATATTATATCTATAATCGTAAACAAACATCATTGTTTTTATTGGGATATTTGAATAAGATCTTAAGTTATCTAGAATCTTAAAAGGACCACCTTCAGGGGTAAAATGAAATATTTTGTAAACCATCTAATCTCCTATTTCAATTTATAATCTTAACATCATTAAAAATTGATGCTCTTAATATGTTTTCTATATAGTCCTTTTAAAGTATCAATATATCCCCGAAGTTCACTAGTTGTTGGTGGTTCAGCTTTTTGATCGTCATGACTGCCAGTATCGCATTTTCTTCCAATTAATCTCATTTTCCCTCTTTCGTTGCCATTAATCCCAACTCTTGAAAGTAGTTTATCATCTAATATGGTAAATGTTTTATTCTTAAATTGTTTAGGTAATTCTTCCCCACTTTTCTTACAAAAATATTCTTTTGTATAGGCTTCGAGAGCATTCCGTACCATATTTGCAGCTATCTTTCTCTGCTCAACACTACCATTATAATTCTGTTCAGCCAAACTGATATATCCATCAAAACGTTCTCCTTTTATCTCAATTTGTGGACCTTCAATTGTGCATCCGTATAATTCCATTGGAGTTGGAAGTTGTTCCTTATATCTGTATAGAACTTGCTCATAAACCTTTTTTTGTAAATGAGATAAAATAAATATCTGATAATTTTCTTTAATCAGTTTCTCAATTACATCGTTAATAAAATAGTCCGTATGCATATCATCCATAGATTGTACAGGATCATCAATAAAAATGAAGGAAAATGGATTATCTTGATTTACTATTTTACTTAAATAGATACTTAATCCCAAACAATTAAGATGAGCTTCGCTTAGAATAGGAACTGCATGGCGTTTTACTCCATAGGATGATGCGATAAAATTGACTTTATCTCCCTGGCAATCGATATCATGTATGCATACATCTTCCTTCGGATTCAATGTGGCATACCACTCAATTATTTTAGATTTATGAGAAGAAAGCAATCTGTTTAATAATCCATCTCTATATTCTTTTATTTCCTTGATTGAAGTCTTAAACAGTTCTTCAATTTCAGCATCTATTTGTAAAATTCGAAGATTCTTAGTATTTTGTAATATAGAAAGTATTAGTTCATATCTTTTGACTTTATCAGAGGAACTTATTTTCTTTGCTAAGGCTGTTCGTATTTCACTTGTTATCTTTGACAGTGCTAATGCAATTTCGTTTAAATTCTGAAAGTTACACTTTAAACTGGTAATCATTCCGGAAAAATTATCAATGACTTTATCTGCCTCCTCAATAGTCATATTTTGCAGACAATCAAGCATTTTTTCAAAGGATTCCAGATTAATGTATGTTTCCCCAAATTTTTGATTCAGTGACTCAGTTTTTTCATCAAAATCCGTAAGAAGTCCATCACCGATCTCAAGGTTATTACAGGGCTCCATCTTTTTTTCATCAATTATTATTTTTTTGAAAATTCCTGAATATGTACTTTTCCACTGTGAAATTTCACGTAGATATGATTTGAGCTGTGTTTGAGCCTGTTTTATCTGTTTTTCAAATTCGGAATCTTCCTTATATTTTCCTCGTATATACCCGATTTTATCATCCGTTATTGTCTTCTCAAAACATAATGGACATTCTTCTGCCTTTGTTTTTTCGATTATTTTCAATCCATTTTTTAATATTTCCAATCGGTTTTTGGCAAGTCTAACCTCAGGATTGACAAGAACTTTAACTGCATCTAAGATTTCTGGTCTTTTTAGAATATCCATCTCAATAGGTTTAAATGCAAGTATCGGTGAAAAAAGATCCAAGTCAAATAATTCTTTTTTTATTTTCTCTGTTGATTTTTGAACACATCCACAAAAAGCTTTGAAATTATCTTCGGTTATTTCAGTTTCACAAACCTTCAATTCATTGTTTATTTTATTTGATACGGCTAGAATATCGAAGTTATTCGATATTAAGAAATCATAATAATCCTTCTGCTCTTCTTCTATCTTCTTAAGTAGGAGAAGAGAATCACGAATCCTTTTGGGTTTATTGTTCCTATATTGATTTTGTGCGTCTCTTGATCTTCTGAAAAACTGGTCTACATCATCTATATTCAATAATCTCATAAATTCCTTGAACCGGTCCACTGGTTTGGTATGAATGAAGCTCTTCAGACCGTGTTGGTAGATTATAGGTCTTATTATCTCGCATAATCCTAAATCAGATATTCCCTCGGATTCGGTATCGTTTATAAAAAACTTCGACCGCTCCTCATCGACATATTCCCTTTTCAGTTTGACCAGACCACTGTCACTATTGAAAATTGCTTCAACATAAGGTGTTCCGTTTGCAAAATGCAGGTTTTTTATTGTATCAGTATATTCAACTTTACTTGGAGCCTTGTCCTTTTTAAAAATGGTTCCAAAGAGGAGCCATTCTATTGCCTCAACAAAGCTTGTTTTTCCCTGGCCATTTTGGCCATAAATCATAGTCAATCCTTCATCAAGATTAACTTCTCTTTCGAGATTAAAACCTCTAATTCCGCTAATCTTAATGTTGGTCAACTTCATCCAATTTCTCCTCCACAAATTTATCAATAACAGGTTTAAGGTAGGTGGAATTCTCCTCAAAAAAGCTATTTATCAATCTCGTAACCATAGAATTATCCTTAAATTCATCCTTTATCTCATCAATCAGATGCTGTGGTAACATAATATCTACAATTGTAACCTTTTGTATTAATCTTTTGTGATTTTTTACTGAAAATTTTAAATTATACTACCTATTACATTTAAAATCATTTAATCATTTCCGTTTAAACTTCTATATATTCATTTTCCTTTTCTTTTTCATAGGATTAAAATGTAAGAAAAAGAGCATCTTATATAATAAAATCTAATTTGCCTAAATGAATAGACACCTATTCTTCTCTCCAGCTTTTCACTATTTCATTGAAGTTGATTTCGTTCCAGTCCCGCTGTGTCCAGTTGTCGCATATTTTATAGGTATCGCATTTTTCATCATAGGTAATGTCCTCCAGTTGCTGTTTAAGCTCTTTTGCCGCATCATATACGTCCATTGACTTTGTCTGTTTTATGAAGTCTCTTGTGATGTTGTAGAGCCCCTGGTTATTGTCTACATTAAGTGCCAATAGCCATGTTTCATAGTTAGTCCAGCCATTGTATTCTTCTTCGCTCATTCTATCCCCTCCTGGTTGTTGATTATATTGGAATGCCCCCTAATTATCCGCTCACACTGGGAGTGGGAGTTGCAGATTTCCTGTTCATCCCAGTCCTCGTATGCAGGGATATGATCTGTATGGTCACTAAGCCGCTCCACAAGCTCCTCCACCAGTTTCTCCAGATGGCTTATCCTGTTTGAGAGGAAGTAGTAATCTTGGCTCATAGTAACAACTCCAGGCCGTACCAGATATGAGACCATTTCTTGATGCGTTTGGGCAATTTTTTCCAGTAGGTATAGGCGTTTTCAAGGTTATCAAATCCCTTTCTTTTGTTCAGAGGGTAATCCCTTGTAATCACCTCAAACCTTTCACTGGACATATTCAACACCTCCTTTTCTGAAGATGTCCTGACGTAACTCGTTCATACACTCCTTTTGCGGGATGCCATCGTAGGTCTGCTGGTCCAGCCAGTCCTCGCAGGTGGGGTTGTAGGTTGCCTGCTCTTCCTCCATTTCATCAACAGTTTTTGTTGTTTTCTGGATTGCATTCTTGCCCTGAAGCCTCTGCCAGATTGCATCTTTCAGGTCTCCGTTATCAAAATCTTTCATCATCCGGAGTCCGTTTATCAGCAAATCAGCGTCTTTCTTGCTGATGTTCCAGAGATTCAAAGGGTTGAAAACCCACTCGGTCCACCACCCTGCAACTTACGCTCCCTCTTTTCCTAATACCCACCAAAATTAAGGGTATATATGGTCAAATGTGACATCCACAGGTACAAGAGAAGGTTTGAATTGGTAATTGCTGGCATTAAAAAATCAGATCTCCCGGATACTACCAAACGTCTGCTGGTAGAATTTAGCGATTATTGTATTGCAGAAGGGCTGGCAATTCCAACGACTGTAAAACATTTATTCGGTCTCCAGAACGTAGCGAGATGGGCGACAAAAAGCCTTGATAAAACAAACAAAAAAGATATTATAAAGATAGTAGGAAAACTGGAAAGGAGCAAATATTCATCTGAGGTTAAACATGCCATTAAAGTTTCTATAAAGAAATTCTACAAATGGCTGAACGGGGGAGAAGATTATCCGGAAAAAGTCAGGTGGATTAAGAGCTCTCAAAAATCAAAACATAAGCTCCCTGAAGAACTTCTAACGAAAGAAGACATTGAAAAGATGATTAACGCTGCTGAACACCCAAGAGATAAAGCTATGATAGCGGTTCTTTATGATAGTGGATGCAGGATTGGTGAACTGTTGTCATTGCAGATAAGAAACGTGGAATTCGATGAATATGGGGCAAAAATAATTGTCAATGGCAAAACAGGGATGAGGAGGATAAGGCTAATATCATCTGCTTCATTGCTTTCAACACTGCTGGATAATCATCCGAAGAGTGATGGCCCTGAATCACCTTTATGGTTGGGAATTGGCACAAATAATAGAAATAAAAAGATTTACTATGCCAATGCTGGAAATTTGATCAGAAAACTTGCAAAAAAAGCGGGCATCAAAAAGCGTGTCAACCCGCATCTTTTCAGACACAGCCGTGCCACACACCTTGCCAATCACCTTACCGAAGCACAGATGAACCAGCACTTTGGATGGGTACAGGGATCTGATATGCCTGCAACTTACGTGCATATGAGTGGACGAGATGTTGACGATGCTCTCTTAAAAGCCCATGGTTTGAAAAAACAAGGGGAATCAAAGCAGCAGCTTCTTTCTCCAATAAAATGCCAGCGCTGCAGGGAGATGAACTCCCCCACAGGAAAGTTTTGCATCCGTTGTGGAACACCACTCAGCCTTGAAACGGTATTAGAAGCTGAAAATAAAAGAAGGGAAATGGATAATCTGATGAGTCTCTTGATGAAAGATTCCGAGGTTCGAAACCTCATCATGAGCAAACTACGGCAATCCAGAATCCAGGCTCAAACAACATGATGTCACCATGCTAAGGTACCAGCTTGGCCGGTTTTTTCCTTCCTGCGGAGACAATCTTTATTTTCTCCTCGATTTCTTCCATCTTATCCATGGTCAGGGAGTAGAAGAACAGGGACAGAAACACAAGTGCAGCTTCGCCTAGCTGGAGCTGGAAAATCGGGTTGCTGGTTGCCGTTATTAACCATCCCAGTAACATAACCAATACTCCAAAAATGATTGTTGGGATACTTATCTTACTCACCGTTTTGAACGGGTCCATTTTCCTCACCCTCCAGGACTTCCACGACAGTCCTTTTTATTCCCTTGAAATATGTCTTTACCCTGTATACGTGGCCTTTCTCGCATCTGTAAATTTTAGAGTAAAAGCCTTCCGAGTTGACGGGCTTTGCATCCTGAAGCATTGAATCAGAATTGCATATCGGGCATTTATTTGTTAGAGACATGGAGTTATTTTAGTTAAGACGTATAAAGGTAGTTATAAGAGAGGCGATTGCAAATTCTGAAAAATTCAAAAAGTAGTAAAGTATAAAAACAATGATTCTTAATATATACATTAGGGATGACGCACGATGGCTCAATTATATAACATTAATGAGTTTTCTAAAGAGGAGAAAATATTGTTGCTTAGAGAATTGGGTTATGATTCTGATGGGGAATATGTTCTTGATAAAAATGGTGGTCTTCAATTAGATAAATATATCGGTTTACCAATTAAAATTGAGAATATGTTCATATATCCTGAAAACGTAATGATCTTAGATAATAATCCTTTAAGTATAGTATCATTTCTTGAAGAATATGGGGAAGCTGTCTGATTATTGAGGTATTGTTTTTGGTATTATAATAAAGTATTTTTACCATTTACCAAAAATTTACCAAAAATAATAAAATAAATCGTTATTTTTATATAACTTATACTCATTCATTACTCTCACTTGAAACTAAGTATGGAGTGTAGATTTGGGGATGACTGAATCACTTGTTTTTATGGATAACGGAAATAAATCCGAGCATAATAAAATTTCAGATTCTCCTGAATTGGTCAACATTAAAGATCTAAAAAAGGAGGAAAAAATCACTTTATTAAAAGAATTAGGATACGACTCTGATGGTACATATGTTCTTAAAGATGGTAAATTTCATCTTGATAGATATACAAAAGAACAGATAAGCATTGATAATATGTTTATCTTTCCCTGCTGTATTATGATACTTGATAATAACCCATTTAGCATAATTTCTTTTATTGAGGAGTTCGGAGATGACATTTGAGGATGATCCCCATGGAACTACAATAGAAAAGATAGCAAAAGGGGCAACCGAGGCAACTCTAGAATACACTGAAGGAAAAATTCGCAACGCTATACTGGGTTTTTCCAAGAAAAAATACTACTTCAATAATGATGAACTGTATAATTGTGCAAAAAGACATAGAAATAAAGCCGAAGTTAAAATTTTTAAAACCTTCATAAAAGAAAAGAAATTTCATACACTATTTCAAGTAGGTTTAACCCTCAGAGAGTATGATAAAACAGGGGAAAAATCAAACCGAATAAAAAAAATCATTCTCAACAATTATGATCAATCAGGATTAAATTTTCTTAGTTTTGTACAAAAGGGACTTTTTACTATATATCTTTGTGAACTTTTGCTTGAGGGTGTAACAACTGATCGTATGATGGAGAAGATCAATTATTCGATCAACAATTCAGATTGTATCTTTTCCTATATTAATATCGAAGATAATATTAAAAAATCACACATAATAAGAAAAATACTAAACAAGATTGATACAAATCCATCTGATAAGTTTATGTTTACTGGACCAGGTGGAGAAGATGATCTGTGCGAGGAAATAAAAGAGTGTATTGTTGAGCAATTACCTTCGTCATACACAGTTAAACTTATTGAGGATGAAACCGATAAAAGAAAAATATATCTTATAAAAAGATCCTATGAAGATATGTTTAGTGACCCCATTAATGAACAAGATCCAATATCAAAAATGTCTTTTGATGAGAATTTGAATTAATAAAATAATACCTCTTTAGGCGTATTCAATGTTATGTAATAGCTGCCACCTATTCCTTTTTGATCCATTGTTATTAAATTGAGATTAGAGAAACGTTCTAAATGATACCTGAACATCCTGTCGCCTAAATGACCATCAGTCTGTTTATAGAATTGATAAAGTGCAGGCAAAAAGGTGCCTTTTTTGGGATAAGATTCAGGATAAACTTCTCATGCTGGGAAAGCTCATGAATGACACTTGATGCCTTTGCATGCTCAGTTATTGACAGATTTTCCTTGACATGTTTCAGTTCCACTGTTTTGTTACCTGATTTCTTAGCCAGTTCCCCAGCTCGTCTCAAAGTCTCTCTTACGATTCGGACATCGCCTTTTTTCTGGGCAGTAAACTCTGCCAGGTAGTCTATTGCTTCCTTGTCCACAACATCCTCATGGAATGCACCTTTGACTCTGGCTTTGACTATTTCTCTCATCTGTTCCTTCGAGTATGGATTGAAGGAAATCTCCCTTAACGGGTAAAGCCTGCTCTTTGTTCTCGGGTCTAAGTCCCTGAAAATGAACGGGTTGTTTGATATCCCGATTATCTGTGCAGTTACCCCGCTTATCCTTGTCCGCAGAATATCGTACAGCAGTTCCGTCTCTTCAAGCTGGTCTATCTCATCAAGGCATAGTATAATTCTTGTGTTTGTTTTTGCCAGTTCCCCCCTCAGCGAGTCAAGGAGTTCATCGTAGGCAATGCCCCGCCTTGAGGGCATTTTCCTTGTGGGCCTTTTCTCCTTAAAGAAGTCCAGTACCATCGAGTAAAGCGCACCCATCCTCGTGCTTTTGTTGAAGCAGTTTACATAACAGAACAGAGCGTTCGTGTCTACTTTCAAGTTTTTGAAAATTAGCTTTATCGAGACCGTCTTTCCTGTGCCGGGTGGGCCGCTTATAAGAACATGTGTGGTTTTGCCTTCCAGGGAATCATGAATAATCCGGCTTATCTCCTTTATCTCTTCCATTCTGTTTGGCATGTGGTCTGGAAGATAGCCCGGTGACAAGACTTCTTTGTTTTTGAAAATAGAGTCTTTGCAACAACCGTTCATCGTACCGCCTCCGGTTTCTTCGTGTTCTGAAGGCTCGCTGTCTGGTCATTGCTTAAAACATGTTCATTACCGGATAATAATTAAAACTTCTAATCTTTAAATATTTCACTCCTGAAAAGCCCGGATTCATCTTCTTTTTCCAAACCGTGCAAAATCCTCGCCCACTCTGGCATGTGGGCCCATATCTCCTTTTCTTCAGGCTTCATGGATAAGAATTGGGGAGATTGATATACGGCTCTTGGGAGAGAGTGGATTGCAAAGTATTTGATCATTAGAAAAATTATTTATATCTCAAACCAGTTTTATTTATTTATGAAAATCCAAATCCATCTACCAACTAAAGTCAATGTTAATTACGGTTACAATGGCGAGAAAAATAGATTTAATTGCCCTTGGGAAAACAGGATTGAAATAATGGACTATAATATCTTGGGGGATGCAAATTTAGATGTTCGGATTTCTGATAAATCCTATTCAAAAGTTGTTGAAGATATTATTAATTTTTATAGAAATTGTAAGTTTACCTCAGGAATAAGTATTGGACAAAACTATGTAAATATTATCATTCAAGAGGGTATGCTAGATTCAGTTGACCAGTTTGGAGGTAGAACCCGAGGTCACGTTGAAAGTTACTTTCCTGATGCGAAAATTAGGATTTCTATCAGCGAATGTAGAAAAACAATAGAACGTGATGAACCTGAATTTCATCAAAAATATCCGGAGTTCTCAGATCATAAATGGACATTGAATGAAATGATAGTTTACGTTCTTGCACATGAAATTGGGCATTTATTTTCTCCAGAGCTACTTCATGGTCCTGGCAATTATTTAGGGGAGATAATTGCTATTTTATATGGTAGTAAATTTGCTTATGATAACAATTATATTTTTGTTCCGCAAGGTAGATTTCTTAAAGATGACTGGAGCGGATTAGGAATTGAATTAAGTTCTAAAGATTCTCCACAACAAAGGAATTATGGATTAAAATTATGCGAAGAAAAAATAAGACAATGTTTGCTTCTTTGAAATCCACTCTCTGTTTCCCTTAATGTCCCTTTACCAATCTTTTCCTTGCCATCCTGCAATACGTCTCTCTTATATCAATTCCGATAAATCTCCTTCCAAGTTTCTTTGATAAGCAGTAGAAACAATCTAAGCGAGACTTCTTCAAAAAACCTACATTCTGAAAGAAAAATAAAGAAGAGTGTTTTTCTTTGATCTTACTGGAGAAAATAGGTGCAAGTAGCAAGTATTTTTTGAATTGCTACGGCTATATTTACCAACTATATTATGGAAGGGTCTATAGGAGTTTGAGGAGGGCTGGGTTTTAATGTTGGCTAGCGACCAACATAATACCAGGGTGTGGTAAGGTCTGGATGCGTTTGAAGAGGAATGGGTTTTTAATATTGTTTTGTAATCAAAAGAAGGAAAGAAAAAAAGAGAAAGAGAGATTTTTAAAGTATCTTAATCACTTGTATTTCCTCTTCAGCACTAATTCCAGAGTTGCTATAGGCAACGGTTTTTAAGGTCCGTGTTCCAAAGGCTATTTTATCCCAAGCAAATATATAAGGTGCTGAGTTATCTGTTGATTCGAGTTCATTATTGATGTAGAATTCAACTCTGTCTATTCCATCCTCCATATCATCAGCGTCCACTTCAACAGTTATAGATCCAATGATCAATGTTGTTCCGATTGGTATCAGTCCTCTATCAAATATGTACAGGTATCCCTCTTTTGGCTTTATTAATTCCATGAGTTTAACTGTTCGAACTTGTATACCTCCGATCACTTTCCCCTCGATTGTCCCTGTGATTTCAAAAGTACGGGTTTCACCAACTTTTACATCATCAGGTGGATAGACTGTAAGGGTCGCTGTTTGGTTTTCCCCAGGGGATAGTATCTGTGGATAAGGTCTTTCTATTATGCTTCCCCACAGTTCCTCTGCCTCTTCTTCTCCACCACTTTGGATTACTTCCAGGGCAACCAATGCAGTTGTATTAGTTGGATTTTCAACGTTGAAGGAAACTTCCGCAGGAGATTTAATTGGATGTACATCAGTATTTTCTTGACCTAAGTTGTTACCTATATTCGAATCCGAGGGGTGAAATATCTCAACCTGAATACAGCAATGTCCAGTTATTTCAGGCGTCCAAAATGTACTTACAATCACTTCACCAGGTGGCACACCAGGTACAGTTACAAAAATATCTTCACCTATAACTTGGGTCAATGGTGGCACACCAAAGTTACCTCTTAAAAACGTAACTTGTGTAGAGGGAATATCTGAAACAGCATCATTACGAATTGTTGCATCTATCCTATATGGCCTACCTCTTATGAGATCATTTGAAGGAACATAGGATCCTTTAAGTGTGTCATAAAGTTGGATATCTGGACTATCCCAAACTTGATTACCACCGGCAAGAAACCATGTTGATGAATCAAACTGGCTGTAGGTGTAGGGATCTGGTGACTGAGGTTGAAATACATAAAAAACCGTGACAGCAGCTCGACCGGAAACTCTACCTAAGGCAAAAACATTGTAGGGTCCTGGTGGTTCAGAGGGAACAGGAAAGATAAATGTAAATCCACCAGTGGATGTCGTCATAGGTGCCCAATGAGAGCTGCCAAAATAAATATCCACCCACTCAGTGCTACCAAAATTACTACCTTTAATGGTGAAAGAATCACTAGGAGATCCAGTATTAGGTGATACTTCGATAGTTGCCCCATTATACGTTACATCTATGGTCCCTTGGGAAGGTATATAATTATGTTTGGTGACGGTGATATCTAAATTTCCTCCAGATGCTGGTGTGATATCAAAGATTGCATACCCGCCTGCATCGGTATAATCAAATGTGTGTATATCAGTTCCCTTCCGTAGGCAGACAAGTGCATGCAGTACTGGGTTTGCTACATTATCTGCGACCTTCACAACAAGCTTCTGAGGTCCACTGGACCCTATTTTAGGTGGGTGTGTCACTGTAAGCGGCTGCGGTTGACTTGTCCAGATGGACATCTCCGGATCACCAAAGAGATGGTATTGCTCAATCGTATATTTTCCTACGTAATCGGGAGGAACATCGTTCCATCGTTCATTCAGATATAATATGCCATGGATTAAAACTTGGCCAAGCCTATAAAATGCAAGTTTCGGCCTTGAAGATTCAAGGCCAGGCCATATGGCGTCGAAATATCCTCTATTAAGATAATCATTGAGTGGAGTCCAGCTCATGCGAGTAGAGCCGATATTGGCAACTGCACCTCCATCTTTATATCGTAGCAATTCTTCACAGAAACATTCAACGTTTCCAGTCAGGTGGTCAGTTTCACCATCGAACCATCCGCATTCGCAATCAAGGCTGAATACTACTGGTAATTCATCAACATTTGATAACTGGGGTATATGTACTATTGAATCATACCATGGATGACCCCATCCAGTCTTGTATCCATGATCCCTGTGATTAATGATAAACCGCCCCGCGTTAAAGGCAGCGGTAATATCTGCTGCATCACCATCCCATGGAAACGGAGGAAGTAAAGCGCTGGGTAGTAGCTGACCGGTATCATACCACTTGGGGAAATATCCGCCAGATGGCGGATAAGTAGCAGTGTAAATCCTTTCTACATCATAACCCAAACTATCTAAATGATTCAATAAAGCCTCAGAGGTCTTAACAAATTGGAGGCCGTCTTCCTTTTGATCTTTGTTAACCCCAATCAAAACACCATCATCTTGGAAATAAGAAATCAATGAAACCCAATTGTAAAAGCCTGGGGACCCAGTGGGAGGATCCGTTTCATAATCAATGATTTTATCTACTATATCTTCAACCTGAAACTCATCTTCAACCGAGATTCTCCCCATAAAAATATCAGGAAAAATATCGCCTCCATCCACTGTCCCATAATACAGATCTGTTCCTATCTTTCCGCCATACAGATGGTTTGTCTTATAGTGGGGAGGAATATCATCAGCATCCCCAACTAATAGTACATAAGTGGGTGCTGGATTCCATGTATCGTACGCGTTCTGAATATAGGATGTGATACCACTTGCAGTAAGTGGAGAAATATCTGATGTTTTTACTATCTTTGTCCTCAATCCTTTCTTCTCTTTCCAATCTGCTAATTTCTGAACCTTGGTATAGTAATTATCATGGGTTATAATCAGATAATCTGCACCGGGAGCCAAGGCAGGAGTGCACATTCGCGTTACAAATCCATCAGTAGGTTTATAGTTTAGGATGAATGCTTCCAACAATGATTCAAACGCTTCGGATTCAAGCCTTTCATCAATACCCTCTATTTGTGCCGGACGATTATAACGCACCCGAACTTCAATTTTTGAATATCCTCGTAGCTGTTGAGTAACAGGATTAAATTGAACAGGAAATAGAGTAAGAGCTATAATTCTATGTCCTCGCATTATCATAGGTTCATCAAACAATGCATTATAAGATGGATAGAATTCGTCAGTTGAGTAGATCTCGCTGTCAATAACAAATTCTGTTGTTTCATTAACTGAAATAGGTTCCTGAGCTGGAAAAACATAATATCCATCCAATGTTATATAATCCGAGTAGAATACCTCTACAGTTAAATCAACATCATATGGAACTTCTAAATACTTACAAATTATTGGAACTTCTGGCTTTCCAACCTCACTTGTAAGTCCTGTATAAGGAATTTCAAGTCTTTGATATATAGTATTATTCGCTGAGATATTTACACTATATATACCTGGGATATCCGAATCTACCAATATTCCATAGTTATCTGAACCTTTAAACTTGACATCAGATGGAGTTCCAACCTGTGCACTGGAAATGAACGGTATCCATTCTTTATCACTTGGTCCTGGTTTTTCTACAATGATCCAATCACCCAAGCTCTCACCAACTTCATAATCCTCAAAATCTTCTGTATAAAAGCAATCATCTCCTCCAGATACAATAATTGAGTCAACATACCAGCCCTTGCTAAGTGAATCAGACCCAGTAATATATTCAAACCATATTTCCATATCATGCACTCCGACTCCTAACCCGAAATTAACTTCCATCATTGACCAACCTGGTTGAGATCCTGCCGGTCCAGAAACCACCGCCTCCGCACCATCAAGTATATAATGAATTTCGCTCCTGTCTGGACTTACTATTTCACATTGTGTCCAAAATTTCAATTTACCTTCTGTACCAACATCGACAGTGAATGTTGGTATTGTAAATGTGAAGGAGTTATCTAGGTTGTCACCCATTCCAGAAAATGCACATTTATTTCCAGAGACAGACGTTAAACTATTAGTGAACTCACTGCCCTTTTCCACATTTTTGGTATTACCAACATTGATCATCCCCATTACTGGTAAAACAGCACTTGCAATCAACAGCGTTACTACTAAAATACCTGCAATTTTTCTTTTCATATCTTTCTATCCCCCTTAGTCTGTTCCTCCCATCAAAAAACAAGATTTTAAAGATTCACACATGTTTTAAAACCTGTATATTATATTTAAATTTAAATCTTTCGGAAAAACAAATGAGACGGTTGTTGCATTAAGGAATTATAGTAATTGCATAAAATTTTTGAATAATATATTCCATTCACTATATAGGATGTACTCTATGAGTTAGAGAAAAAAGGGGGGAGAATTTCTACCGAAATATAATGTCGATGAAGTAGAATGATCCTATCAGAAAGAAAAGAAGGACTCAAAGTGGAATTATCAAAGGCTTTATTTTTTCCTTCAATTAACGAAAAAACGTTCGATTACTATGTGGTTTAACTATACCAAGATGGAAGCAATGTATGAGTTTGAGGTGGAATAGTATATAAGCACAAAAACAGATAATTTAAGTTCGAGTCAGGCGTTTTTTGCCTGATTCTCAATATATTTTTTCAAAACAAATCTTTCAAGAGTGGATAAGTTGATAGATAAGGCATATAATGTTTTAAATGGAGAGATACCTGATTCTAGCAAAAATAGCGGTTATTTTGCTCATTTTTTGCTTAACCGATGACACATGAAATGAATTACAACCATTCAGTTATTCCATATTTGACAAGGAGCAGACGACGCTAGCTGATTTTACCAGCTAGCGTAAGCGGTAGCGCTCAGCATGGTGAGTTGCTAGAGGGTGTAAATCCCTTCATGAGCCCGGCAGCGGGAATCATTAGTCAAAGGCAAGGGCGTCATCGTGAGGTGGGGTCTGAAGGAAGCCCTAGACAAAACCTGGCACTGAGGTACACGAATCGTATTAGGCCATCATAACTGGGTGAGCTAGCCGTTCATGGCAAAGCCCAATGGCTGCACGGAAGATATGATGGTAGATACGGCAGATGTCGGGGGAAAGTAACTTGCCTTATCTGAGGAGATCCTCTACGGTGTTCTTATGGGAACAGCCTGTTTGGTAACAAATAGGGGGGCCGTAGTGGAAGTCAGCAGAGGTCGTAGTAATGGATGTGTAGACCATGAAGGACCAAACAGGAAAATAATGTTTGATACTGGAGCCTCGATATCATGGCGGTGCAGAAACTTCTTACGGAATGGATAAGAGACCAATGCGGGAAGGGCGGACAGAACAAGATTTAAGTTGGAATGGTGAACGCTTCTTAATAAAAAACTGTAGTAGGTGAGCTTGGGTGCAACTGAGAAACAGGAATATTTAGGGATTGTTAATTTCAATTCTTTAGTGGGGGGAGAAAAACTCCCCGCTATCCAAATTTTGGCAGGTCTATCACTATGCCTTCATTTGCATTTTTTGCAAACTCACAGAGCCACTTCTCATATTTCTCCTCTATTGCCTGTTTTTCTTTGTTAATCTTTTTCTGGACTACCGACGTCAACTTGTTGTATTTCTCCTGAAAAGATTCCTTCTTGTCCTCCGGTATTTCCACTTCAATATTCAATCCCCTGTAGCTTTCAAGGCACACCTTGATTTGGGCTACCTTCAACACATCGGGAGTGATTTCTTTCTCCGCTTCCTGCTTCACTTTTTCAAGCTCTTTTTCGTATTTGCCCTCTACCCTCTGTTGGGCAGCACACCTCTTGTTGTTTGCCAGATTTTTTATTTCCTCATATATGTATCCTTTTATCTCAGCCATTAACTCACCTCAATTAATTTTTTTGTGGGCGGCCTTTGAGCAAGTGAGTCTTAAAGCTAATGTTGAAGCTGAGCGGAAGCGTTCGATTTAAGAATGAGCTTGCTTGTCTGATACAAAAAAACTGTAGTAGGTGAGTTTGGGTGCAACTGAGAAACGAGCATTGATAATCTCGATAATTCAACGTTTTTTATCCTTTCAACGTTCTCACAATTCTATCCGCATTTGGTAATGACAGATTTAACCGGAATATTCTCCTGTAACTTCTATTATTTGTTTTTAATTCAATCGGTATGTCGATAAATCCAAAAGGTTTTTCTCGGTATGTGCTTTCAATTGCTTCTATTAAGTTTCTACTTGTAATGCTGGGTAAAGTGAATTCAAAATTGGAATCTTGAAAATGGAATCTAAAATTTACATTGTCAGGTTTTTCACGCCTATAATCTTTTATAGCACCATCTGAAAAACCGCTGCCGCCTGTTTCAAATCCATCTGGCTGATCAGGTTTAAATTCAAATTCTTTATCTGAAGTTATCATCACGGGATATATGCCATCCAGTATTCCAACATAAAAATATATTTTATTTAACTCTCTCTTCAGATCTTCATCATTATTGAAATGATTTTGAGCCATTTTAATTACACCCATTTTACTGATACTCTGAGTCATATCTCGGTCAATTAGTACTTTTGCTCTGTTGATTAAAGGCTCAAATATTGTATTCATCCCAAAAGATATCAGATAAATTCCATGGGCCCATGCAAAATCCTGTGCATTTGATGAAAACCCAGATACTGAGAAATAAGCACCAGCGTCTGTATATCTATTCTCCAGTTTGGGTCTTATACGTTTACCTCTTTGGGATATTGGCACAAAATAATTCTCACTGATATCTTTCATAAGGCCGACAAAATCTCTTATGTTTCCTAAACCAATTTTTTTATTGCCTTCATACCATTTAGCTTCAGCAATTAGACGAACAGGATATATAAACGGTATTGTAAATGAAAGAAACCCAACTGAATCAATTTGATGATCTGCACCCCTCCCGGGTATGTCTTGGCTTTTCACATCAATAAATTTTTTTTGTCTCATCAAATGTCTAACAATTTCTTCAAAATAATAGCCTTGTGCCTGTGATTTATCCATTTTACCTACCTATTTATAATCTAAACACTAATTTACTTAAAAATATTATGAAAAAGCCATTCTTTATCTTTTTTCCCGATTAAATAATCCATTTTATTGTTAATATTTGTTTTTCACATTTTCTCCGTCCACGTACACGTCACACACCAGTCTGTCGTAGTCCACTTCCTTCTCGTTCCTGAGCTCCACTTCCCTGCCCTCGACCGCTGACTTTAGCTTGGCCTTTGCCTTCTCGTAGCCTACCTCGCCCTCGAAGAGAACCTCGATGCCTGCTACTCTTACCTTGATGCCGCTCTGGCCTTCCCACCGCCACGGTGGAAACACTTCAAACGTGTCTGCCGTAAGTACGTTCGTCACCTTCAATCCCATAATCTCTCGCACCTGCATACACTCCTCCCTGTTTATAAACGTTAACCCACCAAAACAGCATGGCCTACGTCTTAGTCGGCCTAAATAAAGCCACAGATATACTTTATCACCCTGTCAACTTGACTTCTATTAATGGAAATATTATACATTAAATCAATAAGAATAGAAAGAAAAAAAGAAGGTTTTAGTTAGTCCGTGGAAAATATCGCTGAGATAATCGTCGATTTTCTCGTCGAAAATATGTGAGAAAAGGGAGAAGTTATAACCACTAGACCACTGGCCCGCATTGTATTACCGTACGCTTGGGGTAAGACCGTTCGCTTAGACATAGCCAATGGATTCACCCCTTCGCTTATTTGGCAACAAGACATCGATTCCTGTTTTAAATGTTTTAAGGTCAATTTCGTTAGCAAGCAATTTGTCTAACCATATTTTTGCTTTATCTTCTGGCTCTAGGTTATCCATGTTTAGATGTTTCTGCTTACGGTTGAAATAGTCTCTTGTCATCTTATCGCTTGTATGATCATACCGTAATGTGGTTTCTATGCGTTTGTGTCTTGCTTGTCTTTGTAGAATCTCGGGATTTACCTGTTGGTTGAAACCATCTGTGATTGCGCTATGTTTAATCAGATAGGTATATACACTTCGTTTAAATCCCGCTCTTACTGAAATCATTTTGGTATGCCTATAGATAAATTTTGAGTTTTTTGGAAAAAACAGCTAGCAACGGAAAGTTTATTGATTATGTCGACAAATGGTAAAATAAACTCAATCCAATAAAACATGAAGTGAGTGGAGAGGGATGATATGCTATTACACTATGTCCTTTATGGAGGAAGTATTAGATAATAGCTAAAAATGACTCCCCACTCAATAATATATTAGTGATTTCTGGTATAAATATATTCTTGCATAGCTGAATTTATATGGCACAACGCATCAAATAGAAAGCAATCGGAACATTTAAGTTAGAAGGGGGGCTTTGAAATGGTAGATTGGGGAGAAAAATGTCTGAGTATGATGTTAATATCAAAAGGTTACTGAAGGAGGGTAAAAAGGGCGATATTAAAACAGAGATATGGGCTGAAATAACTAATAAAAAAACTTATGTGACTATGAACAAGCGGATATGGTGGGAGAATGACGATGGTGTTTTTCATGACGAAACATCTGAACTGCCAGTAGAATTTCGAGATGCTGTGGATAACGCTTGGATTGAAAAAAGTAGAAAATGGTAACGTGAATAACCATCTCTTGAGAAGGTGGTTATGAAATTGTAAGTTGAAGGTGTAAAGATATGTCAAAAAAGAAAGGGTTTTTACAAAGGTTGAGAAGAAGTTCATCAGAAGAAGAGGAGAAAATTGTACCTCGTCATAAACGAAAGCCAGATAAAGATAAGAAGAAAGAATAGTTGTTATGAAATTGTAGATTTGGGAGAATAAGGACAAGGTGAAATAAATTGGAAATTACTGCATGTCCAAAATGTGGAAGCAAACATATTTACCAAGGAACTTTAAGGAGTGGATTACCTGCAGGATACACATCAAATTACGTTTGTAAGGAATGTGGTTATCAGGGCATGCCTTTCATTTTTGATAATGAGGTGGAATACAAAAAATTTATAATTGCGCATCAAAAAGAAAATCAAAAATAACCCTTTTCTCTAGGAGGGAATTTAGAAAGATAAGGTGAAATGATGGATAGATAAACCGATTCTTTATAAATTAAAATACGTTATTGGATTTGAATTAAGGAGGAAGGTTATATGGGTAAAGACAAGGGCAAAAGAGATGTATCTCCCGATAAGAAACCTGGACCTTTAACAAAGAAGGAAAGAAAGGAACGTAAGAAAAAGAGAAAAGAAAAACATCAATAATCCTTCTTTTTTCCTTTCAATATTAAATAACCTATTTTCCCAGGAGGAGACAAGGAGATATAATGGCTTAAAGGGTACTTTTTATTCTTT
>Ga0307419_10000002_pt1 | contig 93292 bp, 106 predicted proteins | sample SalMarWE160230MG_2_FD_202512 | JGI IMG/M metagenome (GOLD analysis project Ga0307419, IMG submission 202512) | Salt marsh sediment microbial communities from the Plum Island Ecosystem LTER, Massachusetts, United States - WE1602-30 | ecosystem: Environmental > Aquatic > Marine > Intertidal zone... | reverse complement strand
TGGATTATTAATGGTAAATATGTAATACGGTAAATTATGGGAAGAAAAGGTAGAATATTACCGGAAGGTCCAACCGGGGAAGAGTATTTTTCTGTATTAGATAAGGATGGATTTATATATGAAGTTACTATAGATGAGATAAAAATTTATTCTCTTAAAGACGGAGGTGGAGGAACATTAGACCAAGCACAGGCCTGGAATACAGAAATAACTTTCGACAATAATTATGGTTCATTCAATGAAAATGCACACACACAAAGCGGAGCTATTGTACTTACAATTGACTGGACGGGTGCAATTTTCGGCAAAGTTACTTCAAGAATAGTTGTTTCGGATGGAAATACAATCATATTTCCAAGTGGGGCAGAATCAATAATTAATAATACAATTAACGGTACGTTCGTAGGACGTATTTTTACACCTGTAAATGGTGAAAGATATAGATTTGTTTTAGAATGTTCAGATGTAAGTAATGAAAAATACAATCTTATCGTCTTAGATTCTACTCTATATGTCGAGCCTACTCAATTAACAGCACCTGTATTGACTTCGGCAACCGCTAATGGAATGGGCCAAATAGATTTGGTATTCACTGACCCAAATTCAGACCCACAAGAGGAAAGTGTGGAAATCACTTATGACACAGTTGATACATTCGATTCAGACCCGCAAACAACGACAGCAAGTGCAGATGCAACAACCAAGTCAGTAACAGGACTTGACAATGATACAGAATATTTTTTCAAAGTTAAGGATGTGGGAAATGGAATTACTACGGTAGATTCTGAATACTCTAATACTGAAAATGCAACAACAGAAGCGAGCTTAACTATATTAATGCAAGATGATTTCCCAGATACCAGTATTGATACAGATATTTGGAATGTCAATAGTCCACCTGCCGGAATTGAGTTAGCTCAAACAGTTGGATTTTTAACTTTATCAGTAACCACAACGGCAGCACATTCTTATTTTACTGGAGTATACTCTAACTCATTTACAGATAATATTTTAGTATTTAATTTCATTGTCGATTGGAACAATCTTTCTACAATATCGTTTAATTTTGTTGTAACTTCTGATGCAGACACTGATGATAGTATCCTGATAACGAAATCATCTTCAGGATACAACAATATAAGAGCAGTGACTAAAGAAGATGGCTCAGTTATAGATAGTTATGAATCGTCTGTTGCAAGAAATACAAGAGTAAAAATCAAACATACCTATTCGACAGGAGAAGTAATTGTAAGCTACTGGACTGGAAGTGAGTGGAGTATTTTATTAGAATCAAATATTGCTACATTAGAAGCAAGGTTCTTTTTAATGAGAATTTCAAGTTCCGGTGGATATACCGGACATATGAGTATATCCGATTTTTATATTACGAATAATGATTATTTAACTGAAACACCTGAATAATGATAGCGCCTCATGTTTTAACGGCTAAAAATAATATTTCAACAAATAATGTGAATATTGCCAACCAATCAGAGCTTGATGCACTTGCTTTCGAGGCAAATAAGACTTATAGATTAGCAAGGGGACAGGAATTTTATTTGGCAAAAAATCTTAACGTTGATAATATTATTGTTGAACCATACGGAACTGGACTTGCTCCAATTTGTAGAGGTTCTGTAGATTTAGGTCAGGAAGTTTGGACGGATGAAGGCGATGGAATTTACTCAATAACTCCCAAAAGTGCAACAAAATGGCTGTATATTACAGGGTATGAAGCAAAAATGTGTGAGACAGACTGGATTGATATTGTATCAATCCCAGATACAGATCAATTTGGAATAGATTCAGGAGATTTGAGTATAGACCCTACAGGGGCTTTGGTAGTCGACTTTAAGTCAATGTTTAATCTTTCACGAGAATATACGGTTACTGGATATAGTTCAGGCACAGTTACAGTTGACAGGACTCATGAATTTGGATTATTAACAAATGGGGGTAAAGCTCAAAAAGTAAAATTCTTAAATCTTCAAACACTTCTTACCGACAATTATGATTGGTGTTTTGAAGGCGGCAAACTTTATGTAAAATTACCATCTGCCCCCAGCAATTACGAAATTAATTCAGTTGTTGAAGATTCAGGGTTTAATGTTACAGGTAATAATGTAACTATAAGAAATATAGATTTTAAACACTTCTTTGAGGCTGCAATTTACAATAATATTTATGTAATTAGTCAACTAAATATCAATAATTGTAATATCTATGATTGCAGGGAGGACGGAATTAGAATAATCTCAAGGTCTTCAAACATAAACATATATGATAATATTATTAGCGAAATTGGAGCTTGTGGAGTAATAATTGGAAATATACAGTATTTTAATATTTACAGAAACACGGTTTCTAATTGCGGCACTCAGTCAAACTATGGATGGATAAAAGAAGATTATTCCGTAAATAATAGGAATTCCATAATCGGGTCTGGAATCGTTGTGGCTACAAATATATCAGATTTAACATATTTCGCCAACATTTTTTCTATTCATGACAATACAATATATAATACAGCTTATAATGGATTATCTACAAATGCCGCTTATAATGGTAGAATCTATAATAATGTGATTCATGATATATTAACAAGATTTGACGATGGAGCTGGAATTTACACATTTTTCTACAGGAATGCATATCCTCAATTAGCAGAAGATATAGAGATAGACCACAATATTATATACAATATTACTCGAAATGTTGCAAATTGCGGTATATTCCAAGATAACAGAAGTGGGAAAAATAATATTCATCACAACGTAGTTTATGGCAGTTCTAATTATTGCGTAAAAGTAAACGATGGCACTACAGATACTATACTTGAAGATAATATTTTTCTTGATGCAGATAAAACAATGGTATATATCCACAACATAACCGATGGAATTGTTCCGGCTGGTAAGGATTTTGTATTTAATCGAAATATAATATGCAACCGTTCCAACGGAACAAATGTATTAATTAGTTATGATTTTGATTGTTTTAGCCCTGATGGAAATGCAGAGGAAAATATTTATTTAAGACCATACAGAAGCAATGTAATTTCTAATTTAGGAAATCTTGCTGCATTACAAGCGGCTTATGGTTACGATACTGATAGTATAGAAAAATTAAATTGGTTGAGTTATGTTAGTGAGGCGCAAGCTCTTGAAGATGTAAAACTTTACACTAATGAAACCGATTCAGATATTACTATAATTGCACCTTCTGGATATGAAGATGTGAATGGAGTTGATGTAAGCTCCCAGGAATTAACTGTACCTGCACATTATGGACTATTAATTTTGAAATCATGATAGCATCAAAAATACAACTTAATAACGATTTTATTTATCAAATGATTAGCTATGTTAGATTATAAAATAAACTATATTTTAAGTAAAGAAGATACAATAAAATCAAGTATCTATCAAAGATTGCATAATAAATTAAAGATAGATGGTAAGGCAGATTTTTCTTCTATTTTACATATTACTATATTATTTTCTTTACTTAATACAGGAATATTAACTACTAATATTCAATTACAACTTTATAAAAAGCTTATACATTTGTTAAGGTTATTTGGAATTATGTACAAAATTCCAGATGTTATTAATGTAACTAATCCTATTTTATATTATGGAGTAGGTGCACAGAATTTAACTGTGTCTCAATTACAGGCAAATCTAACTCAGTCTATAGAATTATTTGGAAATGGTATTGATATATCTTTAATATTTAATCCTACTTTAGAAGTATTTTATTTCTGTTATCCTCAATCTTTAGGCGAATTGTCTTCCATACTTGATCCTGACGATGATGAGGTTTTAAATGGGTTTACACAAAGATCAGAATCATTTGATATTCCTGATTTAGGTAGTATACTTTATTATGTATATGAATCTGAATCTATTACAACTCAAGGTAATTTTTCACTTAAATTTATTATATAATGCCAGAAGGAGATATACCCAAGTCATTTAATTTTGAATTAAGAGTTCAAAAACCATTAGATGCAAAAGTATCAGCTTTAACTTTAGTTGAACGTGATGCTATACCTTTGATAAATAGGTATGATATGATGTTGGTAAGTGTAGAAGAGGACCATAATGAGTATCAGTTGAAGTTAGGGACAGTGGATTCTGATTTAGAAAATAATTTAAATTGGGTTAAAATTCCAAGTGAGATAGATTTACAGGCTGAATTAGATACTAAACTTAATCTTGATCAAAGTAGTCCTCAAACAATATCAGGGGGACAACCTATACAGAATTCATTGACCGCTTCAGAATTAGTATCAACTGATGTTAATAAGAAACTACAATCACTACCTGTAGCAACTTATCCTTCATTAATAGAATTATCTTATGTAAAAGGTGTTACAGCAACTATTCAGACACAGTTAAATTCAAAAACTGGCCATCCATCTCAGATAGTTACAGTCGGGAAATCAGGTTGTGATTATACAATTATACAAGATGCAATTGATTCTATAACTGATGCGACAACAATAAAAAGATACTGTATATATATATATTCAGGGGTATATAATGAAAACGTAGTATGTAAAGATTATATTGATATTGTAGGTTCAGGACGCACAAACACAATTATAGCCGCAATATCAGGTACAGTTTTAATATTTTCTTCTACAAAATGTACGGTTTCGGAATTAGGGATAGTAGTTGATTATGGTACATTAACTGTTAATTCATCCGCTATTGTTTCATCAGGATTAGATTCGGTACTGAAAGATTGCGATATAACTGTAACAAAAACAGCAGGTGACTATTTAATGCATGCTATTGAAATAGCAGCAGGTTCTTTCAGAATGTCAGACTGTTATATAAATTATTTCAACAATACAGCAATTGCCGGTACTTATTTGATTCAATCAGCTATACTTCAATCAGGTACTTTGACTGACGTGATCATGAACAATAATGAAATTAATGTATCTACAATAAATCCTAACAACGATATTGTAGGATTTGAAACAACAGCAAATGTAACCGGTAGTTGTATACTTTCAAATAACCTAATTAATTTAGATGCCGATGGCTATGCTGTAAGTGCCACTGGATTGTGGTTATATGGAACAGGTACAAGTGCTATATTTATTCAGAACCGAATCGTAATCGATTGTGATGCTTCTGCATATGGCTTTTGGATTGATTCAACTGCTGGTGGAGCAGTTATAGAATCAAGGCATAATGTAATGATATTAACTTCTGTAGGTGCTTCTGTAGGATGTAATATAGCAACGGGTGATATTTGGAATAGCACTTTCGACAAACTAACGGCTAAAACAACTTATTCCGGAGCGGGAACAGTTCATTTTGTAAGTTCTTACAGCGACGGAGATTTCAAAGTTACAGGAATTACATTAGCCCCAAATATCAATGGTTTTTCTACTCAGGCAACAGCAACAGGTATAACTACATTAACTGTAAGTAGTAATTATAAACAAATATTTACAGGATCAACTACTCAAACGGTTGTTATGCCTGATGTTACAACTTTAGTATTAGGTAGATCATTTGAGATTACAAATAAATCAACTGGAATTATAACTGTTAACAGCTCTGGTTCTAATTTAATTACAACTATTCCTGCTGGACAAACTATAAAAATAGAATGTATATTAATTACAGGAACAGATGCAAGTTCATGGAATGTTGTTTATTTATTTGATAAGACATATTTTGATAACTATTATACATTACTTCTTAAACCAAGACGTGCAGTAACAACCACAGCATCTCTTGTTTCTACTGATAATACAGGTGTAGTTGAAATGAATAGTACATCAGATTTTAACTTTACTATAGATCAAATGTCAGATGGATTTCAATGTGATCTTATTAATATAAATACAGGTGATATAACTCTAGTAGCAGGAAGTGGAGTAACATTATATTATGAGAATGCAAATAGAAAATTAGCAACACAATGGAAGGGAGTTTCTATTTACTTTCGTAGTGCTACTGAGTGTGTTATTGTTGGATTTTTGGAGGCTTAAAAACTATGAGTTTAATATTTGGAATATTACAACAACCTAATTTTACACCTTATTCTACGGTGTATTCTACACCTGGTATATTTAATACTACTATTCCTTCTGGTTGTACTCAACTAATTATTGAATGTTGGGGTGGAGGCGGTGCAGGTGCAGGAATTCCAGCGAATACACAAGGAAATGAAGGTGGTGGAGCAGCAGGACAATACGTTGCAAAAACTATAAGTAGCCCAACTGTAGGACATACTATTGATATCCAAGTTGCTGCAATTAGATATGGAACTGCAGGAAGTGCAGCCCATGGAAATTCTAGTATAGTTTCGATTAATAGTATTGATATATGTATTGCTTCTGGTGGTCAATCTGCTGATGGTGCTGCAAAAGGAACTGGATCATATATAAATGGCATAGGTGATGTTGTTTATAAAGGAGGAGATGGAGCAAACGGTGACCCATCTATATATTCTGGAGGTGGTGGTGGTTCTCCAATAGAAACTCAAAATGGTAATTCAGCTTCTGCAACAACTGGTGGAGCTTCATTAGGTGGCTATAGTGGTAAAGGTGGAGATGGGTATTCATCTGATTATTGGGCTGGTCAGGGTGGAGCTAATTATGGTGCAGGTGGTAGTGGTGCATTTACTGCTGATGCTTCTATATCAGAATCTTTTGTTGGTGGATACGGTGCTCAAGGGCTTGTCAAATTATCATTTAATTAATATTTTTATTCTTGAATACTTATGGATACTATTATGGTTGAAAAGGGAACTAATGTTGGAGTTGATGTTATTAAACAAATAAGTTTATTAGATCCTATACTTGCGTTATTATTATTAGTTTTATTAGCAGGTATATATTTTATGTACCGAACACTTAATAAAAAAGAGACTATTATAAATACATTACAAACTCAAAAAGCTACCGAAGTAAAAGAACTTAATGAGATATTACTTAAAGTAAGAGAAGCTGATAAGGAAATGCTAGTAGAATTAAAGAATATTCTGGTTAGATTTATAGAGTTGAAAAAAGAACAAAATGAATTATTGAAAAACAACATTGATGAAGTTGAAAGCCATACTAATTTGTTAATACAAATTTCTACAAAAATTGAGTTACTATTAAATACCAAAAAAGTTTAAAATTATGAATACTGTAGTTGTTGAAGAGATAGAGAGGAATATTCAAGATGTGAAGGGATTTACTGAAGATATGCGTAATTATTTACTAAACCCTAAAGGAAAAGTAGATATATCTACTTTAGACTATACTGAGTTAGAAAAAGGATTAAAGATTAAGGATATAACAAGTCAAGAGCAATATGATATTGGCATAACTATCTTAAAAGTTATAGTAACTGATTTTATTGAACTTGATGAGCATTTACATCAAAATCAAAGCCAATTTATCTATGTTAAAAAGGGACAAATCTATAATATAGAATCAAATGTACTATTTAAAGAAGGTCAAAGTTTAGCAATATTTAAATCAAATCTGCATAGAATTAGATACTACCCGGGTACAGAATGTGTAATTGTCTATATGCCTAAACTATGATTGATAGCCCTATTATAGTATTAGACCCAGAGAAATTAGAATGGAAAACTACTAATTTATTCGGTAAGATTTATAGAAGTGTTAGTCCTCGAAACTGGAAAGAACTTATGTATGCTATAGATAATGATTTATTAGGACAGTGTAAAAATACAGAAGTACAAGTAGTAGATAAATCTTTATCTACTTACTTTGACCTGCTATAAATTTAATACCTCTCCACTATAATGTTGTAGCCTTTTAAATTGATTATACATAGGAATCCAATCTCTAACTAAGGCCCAATCTTTCCGTGTACCTTTTCTATACCCAGCTTGAAATTCCATTTGTTCATCTTCTCCAAATAATTGTATGTAAGCTATATCAGTTGCTTTAACCATATCATTTAAAACATTTGCTGCTGCAACAGGATTAGATATGAACTTATACCAATTTTCGGGTGAAGTAAAGAATGATATTTCACCTGTTAAGCGTTTCATCATATTAAGCGTAAATAATTCTGCCTGCCCAGCTCCTTTACAATCATCATCATCATCACAGATTGCACCCTTTAATAATGCTGCTAAAGTAACTGCAAGTATCATTGTAGTTAATTCTACTAAATTTACACGCATATTAGCAGCATCTACCTCAGACAGTTTACCATTTTTATAATCAGATGTAACCTTAAAAATATTGCCTTTATACTGTGCTAGTAATGAAGTTAGTGTACGATAACGTCCTTTGATTGAAATGCCTCTGATATAGTCAGGGCGTTCTCTACCGAATCTATTGTAAAAGGCTTCAAAGAACCATAGTTTGAACATACTTAGAGCTTGACCCGATACAGAGGATTTTATAAGTAAAGGGTTAGAATAATCACCATGTATTTCTTCTACTTGTGATTTAATCCTGGATACCATTTCAACAATAGCATCTTCTCCTTTAAACTCTCCCAGAGTCCATCTATCTTCAAGAATTCCTTCCGGAAGAATTGCATCCCATATATCTTTTTCTTCACCGGTTTCTGAATCCTTAACTTTTTGATGTAACATCATAGCAACCATAACAGATCCTTGGTTATGTTTTTCGGTTCCAGTTTGTAAAGAATAAGGTTTAAATTGTTTTATTGATTTCATAAACCAATTATCTTTTTCTTCAAATTTATTTGTATCTTTAAATTCAAATAGAATATCTCCTAGAATTCCATAGTTTTCTATAACATGGTTAAATTTCTTATTCTCACTAATTATAATCTTTTCTGCTTTAGCTAAATCTTGTATATTAAATAATCTTCCATCAGCAGCTTTATATAGGTTTGTCAATTTACCGTACATATAATTGGTAATAGCTGCTGGTACATTCCATCCTAAAGCTTTTAGACGTAGTATATCTAATAGTCTTCTAGCCATTCCATTCATAGTAACTCTTTTACCTAAAGTCTTTTTTTCCTCTTCAAGTTTGGCTCTATTTTCAGGAGTTAAATCTGTTTGAGATAATAATTTATCAATTTCTTTTACTTTTAATTTCTCTTCCTTGGTTTGGATCTTATATAGAGTAGCAGAAGTATCTACTTTACCCTCATCATAATAACTCATTGACAAGAAGTATTCAGCCATTTCCATCATATTATTTATATATTTTTCAGCAATAGGATTTCCGGCTGAGTCCACATAATCATCCCCAATTTCAACAGTAGAATTAGGAAGATATGTCATAGCAAGATTAACAGCATCTTCTACATTATGTTTATGTTTTGCACTGAGAACAGCCAGGTTTAACATATTTAAAGACATAAATAAGTTTTCAGAGTTTTCTTGAAATACTTTATCTGAAGCTTCTTTATATACTTTAGACTTTTGATCAGAAGTTAAATCTTCTTCTTTTACTCCTAACGCTTTTATAGCTCTTGAATATTCTGAGTGTATCCTGGTTTTAATAGACTGCACATTTACATTAATATTATGTTCTACTTTACCGGTTAATAAATTAGTTTTAGCTGGATGGCTATCTTCTGAAATAAGATCTTTCACTAATGATTTATAAACATCTTCTGTAATAAAATCTATAATACCAGTTTCATTATACTTTTCTAATAAAGATTTCTGTACAAATCCCAAGGACTCAGTATCAAATGCTACACTACCAAATGCTATAGCTGCATTTTCTAATATTTCTTTGGCTTCGATATAAAATTCATAAGCTGGTTTACTAGCTAGAATTGAATCAAAAGTTTTATCGTAAAATCCTGTCTCCTCTCCCTTCTCATTAAATCTTTTTGGGACCATAATCAAAAAAGTACTTTTACCAGAAAGCTGAGAAGTATCTTTTTGTTTTGTAGTATTTAATGAATTTATGTACGCGATAGGAGAGTTTTCTTGTTCCCATTCTTGTAATTGTAATTCTTGTTCCAGAGATAGATCTATAGTTTCAAATTCTACTTTAACATACTCGTTTCTTATTTCTTTATACTCATCAAATTTGATTCTAGCTTTTTCTATGTATCGGTTAGTTTCCTGTTCTCCAAGATGTTCAGTTAATAAATTTACTAATGCATCTTTCTCAGCCTCTTCTTCTCCGAATAGTATAGCAGGATTTAATAAAATCATATTATCTTTTATCCTTTTAGTATTTTTCTTAATATTATTTTTATAACGAGAATATTTACTTGAAAATCTGGTAGTTAGATCTCCTGTTCTGGTTCCATCTTCATCCTTTTGATAAAACAGATTAAGATCAAATCCAGAATTTTTTACATTACTATATAAATTGGCTAAACTTCTTGATTTGATTTTTGATTCAATAAAAGCCTTATTATTTGCTTCATTGACTATTTTATGAATAAACTGAGCAAGAGCGTTTCCTACTCTATTGAGAGATAAAACTTTTTTACCTACTACATTAATCTTGTTAACCAACTTAGTAATTTGATTGAATCCAAGTCTTGAATTCCAATTCAGTTTATTGTTAACAGTTGATTCTAGTAAGGACTCACCAAGTTTTAATAATTTAGATAATCTTTTCTCAGCCTCATTTCTTATTTCTCCAAACTTCTCAGTATACTCCTCTATCCCAAGTTCATCTGTATCCAGGAATGCATGAGTTCCTTTAGAAAAGTCTCCCGAATTTTGCCACATCTCAAGTTTCTTTTTAGAATAGATGAATTCTCTGTTACTAATTTTATCTTTACTTAAAATAATATCGATGTCTGAAAAATTATCAAATGCTTCTCGGAATATATCATCAAGAGCTTCACTCTTTTTTAAAGTTTCTATAGTAGTTTCTATTTTATTGATTTTATTATCTAATATGTTTATATCAGATTTCTTGCCACCCTTGGCTTCAAGTAAATATTTTTCTCTGGAAAATGATGATCTATCTTTGTATAAATCCTGTATAATAGGATTGATTAATAAATCATGTTCTTCAGTATAGGAATCATTGTTATCAAAAAGAGTAGTCATAGAGTTTAAATAATTTCTATAACTCAATTCATTATATTTTAATAAAGAATCTTCATTAATATTAACTCTGTAGCCATTTGTAGTTTTAGTAACGGATATAACGTCTTGTCCAATTCTATCAGACATATATTTATTTACTCTCTTAATGTAATCGATATTTTCCTGTAGAGTTTTTTGTTTTTGTTTATTATGCCATTCAACTGATTTATCATTTATAAAAGAATCTCCGTGCATAAGTAAATAGTAGTTACCTTGAAATTTCTTACTACTTATCACATTATGTTTTAATCCGGCTTCTTGTGCTTTAGTATTAATCCCGGATACTAATCTTTCAGTAGTATATAAGTTTTCAAAAAACTCAATATTACGTTGCATAATTTTAGGATTACCTTTATGAATAAATAATCCATGTTTCTTAAATAGTTCCGAGGTATTTTGAAGCATATTAAGTAAAGAGGCTGAGTTTTTAAACTTAGCCTTATTACTCAGTGTGTAAGAACTTTCATCAAATACTTTAGCAACATTTTTAATTCCTTCTTTTTGTAAGAAGTTAATAGCCTGACCTTGCAGGCTATCTCCAGATATATCATAAGTACAATCCATATTATTTACAAGTTTTATTTGCTATTCCATCTTTGACTAAAGCATCTAAAGATATTATGTTTTCGGCATTAATAGATATATTGTCAACAGATTTATCAACATCTTGTATTTCGAATTCTGAATCAGTAGAAATCTGTTTACTTGAACGTACTACTATACCTTTCGCTGCTCGTGAAAAAGCTACATACCTTGATTGATTTGCAGCAAGAATATCTTTATGTTTTGAAATTAACCAATCAATTCCTGTTTCATCAACTAATGCATATTGATAAGTACTTCCTTGAGACTTATGAAAAGTTATAGCATAACCATAATCTATAGTCTTGTCTTTAACTACTAATGGTTTACCATATTTATCTTTTAAAGTAGTAGATTCTAAATCATCTAAAGTCATAAAAGAATTATCAAAACGATAAAATAGTTCTTTTGCATTCTGTCGAGATTTTCCTGCTGGAAAACTATAAATCTTTTCTCTTATATACTCATACATTAAAGCTAAATCAGTTTTTGTCTTTTGAGATACTGATCTACTCATTATAGTAACAGTAAAAGTTTCTCTAGTCAATGTATTTTTAATATCAACGATATTTGCAGGAAATTCTACAGACATAGATTCATCAAATGGGTTTTCTACTGTTACATTTTTTGTATTAGAACCTGTAACAACATAATCAGAACCATTTTTAAACATTGAAGTTTTACTAAAATGTACATTTTTATAACCGGTTAATACTTCACCTACTTCAATCTCAGATTTATAACCTAAAATATTTCTAACTGTTTTATTATAAGAAGTTACACTGTTTTTAAAGTATGTAAGAATCTTAGCAAATCCCGGGACCTTTTTATAGTTATTGGATTTAAAAAACTTAGTAATAGATTCTAAAAAATGCTTTTCTCCTATATTATATTCTATACCTTCCTGAGTTTCTTGATTGATTTTAGTTACTCGTTTATCTTTTAAAGGATCAACTGTAGTTTCCTGATCAGTCCTAAGTAAAGTAAGAGTAGAATTAAGAAGATTGTTTTCGTTTTGTCTAACAACTTTAGTTAGGTTTTGAACAACCTTATCTGAAGTATTAAAGACTTTAGAAAGAGCTGTCATTCCTACTGGTTTAAATTGACCTGAATCAGCTATAAACAGAACTTTAACCCCTTCTTGTAAAACCTTTGAATACAATGTATTGTTAAGCATAGAAGCTTCATCTATCACAAGTATATCACCTGATTTAATAATGCCTCCAAAGTTATCATACTGTTCCTTATCTCCAAATTGGTTTTCAAATCCATCGAGTCTTAAACCTAAAGCGGAATGTAAAGTACTGGTAGTTATTTCATCACCATAAATACTTTTTTGAACATCGGCAGCAGTAGCAGTAGTAGCTGTTAAAACAAGTTTTTTACCTATTGTTTTTGCATATTCTATCGCGACTTTTATTACTGTACTTTTACCAGTTCCGGCATATCCATTTAATAAGAAATGTTTTTTATCCATGGTTGAATCAGAACCATCTAACCAGGAAGCAAACTTATTTAAGAATTCCTTTTGTTGTATTGTTAACGAGAAATCAAATCCAAGTTTTCGTAAATCAATTGTTACATTGTTTAGAGTTATTAGATTATCAGATACCTCATCTGCAATTATAGCATCTACTTTTGAAATTTCTTTTACATAAAATCCGGTATCGTTTTTTTCTACATACTCAAAACCCTTTGATAAAAGATACTCAGAAATATTTAATTCCTGTTCAGTAGCTTTTTCTATAGGAGACATTACAAAAGCTCTAACACCTTTTGATAAGGCATTATCAATATTTGAATACATAGAAGTTAAATTGAATTTAGTTTTATTCCAAACTCCTAAGACTTGATTATCTACTGTTTGTTCAGAATAACTATAACCTTTGCTTTTTAAAATTGAGTAAAGCTTTTTTTCTCCTTCATTATATGTAGAAGATTCAATATAACTTTTATTATCAGTAATAAGAGTAGCCCCAGATTCAATAGCTTTTAAAGCTTCTTGAATAGTTTTATTTTGTTGCTCATTTCTTAAAGTCTCAGAACCTCTTTTACCTCCAATCGAAACAAATACAGTATCGTTGTTATTGTAGTTTCCTGTATTAGCATATTTTCCAATTTGTTTTCTATACAGTTCTGTAGAAGAATTTTCAATCCCTTCACCAAAACCAATAAATTTATTAGCTATACTTGCTTTAGTAATAGCTTTTTTATCAACTGCTTGAACAGGTATTACACTAAAAATATTTTGTTTTGTTAAAGTCTTTGTACCAGTACTTTTATTATTCCCAATGAAAATAACAGACCGGTCATTAAAGACCGGTTCTGTATTATAATTATTCCGTTGTTTATCAAGAAACTCTAATACCTCTGTAACTGATGGTTCTCCTTTTTCAAACCATTCATTAGTTGCTAAAAATTCATTTGTATAAATAATAGCTTTTGTTTTCAAAGCTTTTGTAGCATTTCCGTAGAGATGCTTTAAACCATTAAATAATTCAGAAGGATTACCTTGTAAATTATTCTCAAGACTAAATGAATTATTTTTAGCCAGTAAAACATATGCAATATTCTCATTCTTAAAAACTCTGGTAAGTTTACTCAGAGATTCAGTTACTTTTGAGTTATTTAGATCTAAACAAATCATTTAGTTTTTTCTTTTATTAGGTTTATATTCTTTGATAAATTTCATAGGATCTATACAAGATAATTTTCTATAATCATCAACTCTACTATCTTTATCAAAATAGAATTCTCGTCTTTGAGTTGTATCTGTAAGGATTTCAAAATGAAGATGTGCTGTATAAGCCCATTTTTTTCCTATTAAAGCTATTGGTTGTCCCTTAGATACATAATCATTTGGAGTTACAAATATAGTATCACAATGATAGTAACTAGATATAATATAGTTCATAGAATCAGTTTCTATTCTATGTAGTATAACTATTAAAGGATCAGAACATTCGATAACCATACCAGATCCGATACAATAAATAGTATCTCCTAAATCACAGTTTACTGGTCCATATTTATTTAAATCAGAACCTAGATGAATTCCATATTTAGTTATGTTTCCATATGGATTAGCATCATAATATTTAGACATATCCACAGGATATTGCAGTCTTATATTAGATGGCAGTGCATCTCTCAATGAGATCTCTTCATTTAATTCAGATAATGCTTGTTCATCCATTACAGAAATACAAGAAAATGCTGTTATTACAATGAAGACTAAAATTAAAATTGAATTTTTCATATTATTATTATTATTAATTAATACAGTAATTTATTTCTTTTTTTCTACTTCGACAATTTTTGGATTTCCAGGAGCTAAACCAGTAGATTGTCCAAATTTATATAGTAATTCTTTTGGTATTTTTATACCTTCCTTTTGTGCTTTTGCATAACTACCTTTGGGATAACCAGGCATTTCATTTTCCTCATTCCATTTTATAGATTCTAACATTTCTTTTTTATATCTTTCTATATCTTTTAATACATCTACAGTTTTAGGTCTAGTAAAAATTTTCTTTTTTTCTTTTCCGGATAAATCCCAATAGTTAGTTGGTGAACTGTATCTTTTAACAATTCCTCTCATATCCCTACTACTTACATAAGAAGGCCAACTCATAGTAGCTGTTTTACCTTGTCCTATTGTTTTTAAACCAAGTTCATCTACCATTAAATTATACACTTGATTTCCCTCTTCATCTTCATCTTCAACATAACCCATTGCAACACCTCCATGTTGAGTCATATGCTGATCTTTTACACCTCTCCAATTTGGAGCTCCTTTTTCTACATAACCAGCTTTCACAGCATCTCCAAAAGTTAACATTGAACCAATAGGAATATCTCTAGGATCAAGTCCATAAAGTTTCTTTAAGTAATCTTTATCATTCGCACTAACTATAGGTTCTCCCAATTTATTATGGGTTATAAAATCTTCTGCTTCCCAAGCATCTATACCTACCGAACTTCCTTGGGGTTTTCTCACACCTTTATTACTCGTAACTACTTTTGGATATTCTTTTTGGAATAATCCTACACTAGAATAATCTTCATAAAAACCTTTCTTATCGGGGTAAAGAACATCAAAATTTTTACAACTTGAACCTACACAACCTGCTCCTGGAGTTTTTGCACTATATTTTGTATACTTTGAATTAGTATAGTAATCATTTTTTAAAGCTTCATATTCTTTATTAGTATATAAACCTTCAGATTTCTTAGAAGTAATAGTTTTATTTTTAGTAGTACCCTTTTCACCTGGTCCCGGTTCAGGGCCAATATTATCATTTAATAACAAACTACCATCATCAGCATAATCTTCCATATAAGGTAAAGAAGATGCATATTCATCTATACCTTCATGGTCTTTATTCTTTAACATTTTAAGAATTTTTTCCCTATCATGTTTAGGGACAATAATTATATCCCTATTCTGATTTCGAAGAGTTAGTTCCCCACCTTCGGCTTCTATATTTTTTCCCATAGTTTGATTATTTTTATATTAATCCAGATCTCCCATTTCATTGTCAAGAAATCTTAAAGCTGTAGAATCATCACCAAAAGCTTCAAGACGATTTTTCCAATAAGTCATTTTACCAAGTTCTTCTACTTGCTCAGCCTGATATTTTAAAGCAAGTTGAGTAACCATACCACAACCTTCTTTCATAGCTAAGACAAATAATTCATTACATTGTTGTGTAATCGTAATTTCATGTTCAAGACTTTTATCTATGATATCTACTAATCCTGAATAGGTTCCTGGTTGTTTAGGAATTATATCCATTCTAGGTAATAGGTCTAAATCAGATAATAAACTTTCACCCCATCCTGAATGAGTTAGTTCCTCCGAAGCATATTTTCTCCAACGTTTAGCTGCTCCTGTAAATCCTATGTAGTCTAAATAGTTAGCCATATCTTCATAAATATAACTGCTTATTCTTTCTTGGTTTATTCTATATTGCAAGGCTTCTATTAAAACATCACTAATTAGATTTTTCATAATTTATTTTCTTTTTATATAACGTTTGACATTTTTTGATTCTTTAGCAGAGTTAAGTTTAATGAATGATTTATTAGGTATAACACAACCACATGCTGCTTTTATTTTAGTCTCTCCTTTTGTAAATCCTATATTACCATTTTCTTCCACAAATATATTAATTCCTCCACTATTATGTGAAGGAAAACCTTTTAAATCTTTAATTAGATTCCATTCATGTCCTTTTTCAAAAGAAGTATTTTTCTTATTCCACTTTACTTGTAGTCCCTTTTCTGCATAGACTTTAGAATTATTAGTCTTAGATATCTCCCAATCCCCACCTTTTCTATTCATCCTATTAAATCTGGCATATGAAGTCTCATGAAGTAATAATCCATGCTTTGCTTCAATTGTACCATTTTTTCCAGAAAAGGTAACTTTACCATTGGAGATTTTTAAATCAACTCCTCCTTGAGTATGTGAAGGAAATCCTTTAAGGTCTTTAACCAAACTCCATTCAAACCCTTTTTTAAAGTTACTCTTCATTCCTTTAGAAGCTTTTGTCTTACTTTTACATTTTCTCTTTACTTCTTCCCCTTCTTTTTCAAGAGACTTTAAAACCTGATCTTCAAAGTTTGAAAACTGATCCTTTATACTTTCAAGGTCACTATTCTTTATTGATTCTATAATTGCATCAGTAGCATAACTAACAGGAGCAGAATATGTTTCATTAGTAACTACTACAGTATTGACATTTTTTGGAGGAAGATTCTCTTTACTATAATTTATATCCAGTTGTTTAGGAGTATTGATTATAATAGAATCCATATAATCATATAAATCAAGTAACTCGTTATACAAATTTCCAAACTTAGATTTATCCCCGGTATCAGCAACATATTTAAACATTTTAGCAATGTATATCGGATTAGATCTATATGATTCTGTTATAGCTGAATCTAAGTTTTGTTCATTATTTTGTTTATATTCCTGGATAGAATTATAATCTTTACCATTTTGTCGAAATTTACGTTGGGCTGAATCTGAAAAATCTGACATTGAATATTCAACATTCTTAGATTTAGCATTTATAAAATCAACCGTAAATTTTGACCTTTTTACTTGGTCCATTATAACAGGTGTACTTAAATTATTTATATTGTAAATGCTACCTTTCTCTATTATATAACTATTACCATCAGTATGTGAGTATATTAAATCATTATTAATAGCTTTTTCTACTTTAGTCTTTTGAATCTTCTCAACATCTTCCTTAGATACTTTAGCTACAGTTAATATATCACTAGCTAACATTTGAGCTCCATCAGTTGAAAAACCAAGTAATTCTAATATTGCTTGAAACAATTCCTGAATAAGACCTTTATACTCTGAAGTATTAACATTTAATTCCTTAAAGATATTTCTGGTTGAACTTACTGCAACAAATTCAGATAAATTAAGTAAAGAATAATAGCTTTCAAATTTTGATCTGGATTCAGCCGCTATTTCAGTATATTGTTTATTTGCTATTTCTATATCAGATTTAAATTTTCCATCAATAAAAAATTCAGGATTTTTTCTATAAGTAAGAATTTTATTAATTAATTCAAGTACATCTCCATGAATTGTCGAATTATTTAGTAAAGCATTTAATTTATTATCGGATACAGAATTTAAGTATCCTAACATAACTGCTTTAAAATCACTGGATTGCTCTTCGGTTAAGTTAGAGATGATTCTGTTCTTGAAATCATTTATCCTACTTAGAGAAGATTGTATAGCTGGCTGATTAAAACTACCTTTTGAAAATCTATCAATTTCTTGTAATGTAACTGAGTGCATGTATTCATGCATAATCCCGGTTATAATATCGTGAGAAGATGAAGTAGATATATACTCTTTACCTATCGTAATTGTATTTGAATCCGGATTATACTTTAATCCTCTTATAGTATCAGTAACTATAAGAGTAATATCATCAGGAATAACTCCCTGAATTACTAAAGCCAGATTTGATAATTCAGGATATTCAGTTTGATCTATGATTGATTGAATTAAGTTATCTGAACTGGAATAATCTAACTTTACTTCTTCCTGAATCTGGTCAATATTATATCCATTAACAGTATCTCCGGATATGTAAGTTCCTTCTCTGGTTCTAATTTGATGGATATCTTTTTTCAATGGTTCTTCTACAGTCCTGTTGGATTTAAATATAGATTTAGCTTTACCTTGAATATTATATTCTGTTATATAATCATTACCTAATTGAGATATTTCGTGATATACATCACTTATTGAGGGTGATTTCTTAAATACTTTTACAACATTGTCTTCAGTTACAATATGTATATATTGAGAATATTCAATTCCTTCAGTAGGTAGTAATTGACTCCCTGTCAATGTATATTTTTGTATATTCTGTGTTTCCTCCGGATTATGACGAATCCATTGGTCAATAAATGTATCTACCTGATCTATAGAACTGGGAATACCGATAACTTCATTAAGTATATCTACAGGAATTAAGTTTGTAAACTGTCTTGCTTTGAAAGTTCCACGAAGAATTCCATATACTGCTAATTGTTCGGCTACAATAGATGGAATTACACCATTTATTTCACTATCATTACGGAACATATCCAGAAAAGATAAATAGAATTTATTATCATCTAAGATATCTTCTGAAGTATTATTGAAATCTATAGTAACTACACCATCTGTTTCCTGGAATGCTATTCCGTTAAGAAAGGTATTCTTTTTCCAATATATTGAATCTTTTAATTTATTAAGATTATCATATAGAGAACCTTCTTTAGTATTGGTAAAAAGAACTTTTCTAACATTATCTATATTTCCGGTTTTAAAATTAGTAAGAAGAAAGTCTTTATATCCATTTGTTATAGATTTTAATTGACTAGCTGAGAGATTTCCATCCCTTCCTATATTTACAGCTAGATTTGAATATATACTCTTGAACATAAAGGAAGGATTTGTTTCTACAAATTCATTACCAAAGAATGATAATAAACTTTCAGTTCCTATCCAAGTATCTAAGCCAGCTAGTGTAGTAGGATTAACATCAGTTAAGCCAAATTCATCATTTTCTATTGTCCCTAATAAAGATTCTGCATTCTTTATATTATGGAAATTTAATGTAAAAGATTTATCGTATCTAAGTTTATTGATAAACATATTTTTATTAAATCCTTTAGAATCGATATTCAAGTATTTCTTTAAGGATGCAGGATATCTTTCATACTCTTGTAATTGTAAAAATTTAAGTAAAATTGCTACCTGATGTTTTCCAAAATCAATATACTTTTCTTGATCTTTAATCATATCAAGCATTTCTTTAGAAGCATCTTTACCTTTGAAATCAGCTAAGCTTTGATCTTTTGGAGTATAAGTTGATTGAGAATCATATGTCTTTTTTAAGATATCAATAATATCATCTATTCTATCCGGATTATATTTACCAGTAATAGATTCCGACTCTCTTACTAATTTGACAAAATCTTTAATTATAGGTTGAGATATAAATGTAGTTGATACGTCTTCCTCAAAACCGAGAAAGTTTAATATTGAATATACATTAAATGTGTATTTATTCATATTTACTTTATACATACCTTGCTCATTAGCATTATCTACTGATAGGTTTTGAGCAGCAGCTATAATTTCAGTAATTTTTCTTGGTGAATCCTTTTTTAATGAAAGTAATCTACCAAGTATTCCATTAGACATGTCATATTTATTTCCAAATTCAATCTGGATAGGAACCTTTTCTCCTAAATAATTTGTTGTTTGAATTTGAAGTTCTTTATCTTGGGCCAAAGCATTAAAGATTGAATCTGCCGAGAACATACTAATACCATCTTTACCTTCAGTACCATCATAAAATTTATTAGTCTGATAAATATCAGATATTATGGGTTCTTGTCTTACAGAAGAAGATAAAGTATCTATTAAATCTGCATAACCATCTATGTATTCCTTACCATCATATTTAATAGTTGTACCTAAATACTGTCCTAATCCAAGAGGGGTAATAATACTACTTTGAGTCTGTGGACTGCTGACAACAGTAAGATGAATATCAAGCAATGAATTATGAATACTTTTTTTATATAAGTTGTCAAAATTATCCAATTCAAGACTTAAATTTATTACATTCTTAATCAGATTAAGTTCAGCATCCGGGTATAAATTACCTACAAAATTACCTAATTCATTTTCATTAATAGTATCTCCGGTTTCCCGAAAGATATCAATAGATTCTACAATACGATTAAAAATATCTTTATAGTCATTTGGAGAATTTTCTTGTAGTTTTTGTTTAGCTAGTTTATAATCAATAGCCAATTTCCGTCTTTTGCCTTTATAATCGGATATTTCTTCTATTTTAGCCAGAGATTTATGTACAGAATTATATTTAGTTGACATGAGATAAGAATATAACATATCAACATCAAAATCTGAACCCATTTGAATAGTAAATTCCCTTGGAGCCACAATCATATCCCCACTTATCGTTGGTAAAAATCCTACAATCTCCATATAAGACATTGAAGAATGTAACTGAGTAGGAATTCTAAATCCAAAAGTTTTTAATAGTTCAGGAGGTAATTTAGTTTTATCAATTGTAATTTTACCTTCTTTATTTTTTACAGTAAATTGAGATAGATCTAATGTATTTCCATCATTATCCTGAAATTTAAATGGTACTAATATTTGAGCCGGATGTACAATCCCTTTACTATCTGTGTATTGAGGAAGTAAACCTTGTTCATGATTATAGCTATCAGTAAATAGAATACTATCATACTCATTTATAAGTTTACTTAAATCTTCACCAGTTTCAACCGCTTTAATTACGGTTTCCGAAGTAGGTTTAAAACCTTCCTGAGAAGCTAAAACTTCACTCCTACCAGTTAATTTTTGTTTAACTACAGAATTTTTAACCAGTGATATAAGTAAGGATGCATAAATATCTGCATTAGGACTAGCCCATAGAGGAATAGCGAAATCTTTCCTTACTATCGATTTACCATTTATATTATGTGGAAATGTTTTTATCTCTAAACCATCTATTAATACTTTAGTATCTTCCCCGCGTTTGCGTAATTCTCCTTTGAGTAAAGAAGATAATAATTCAATATCCAATAATGTTTGAGAGTTTCCTTTTTTATCTCTATATCTTTTGGTTCCAATTCTATCTTTTAGAGAAGCGATACCAAGGTCATATAATTGTTTATAATAATCAACATACTTAGATCTCAATTCTTCCCCGGTAACCTTATTGTCTTTATAATCAAATTCAGTATTAAGAAAATTTGCGAATAATAGTTTTTTAGCCTGAGCCCCGCTATTAATTTTTAGTTTTTTTGGATCATAAGGTTTATCCTGTTGAATTTTAAAACCTTCTCTGGATAATATTTCAGGTTTATCTATTTGAAAATCTGTTATATTTCCAGCCTCATCGAAGATAGTTAAAGCAGTTTTCTTTGGAAATCCAACCTTAACCCCGGATTTATAAACTAATCTTACTCCTTTATTCCCATTCTTAGAAGCAATATCCTCTAATTTGAGCCTAAGTTTATCTATTTCCTGATTTTTAGTTAATGCAGGTATCAAGGGAAAAGAAGATGTTTTAATGTATATTTTCTTATCAATTTTAAAATCTCCTACCTGTATTATTTTATTGTTTACATATACAGGTTTTAAAGGTTGTAAAACTTTATCAAATATTCTTTTAGTTGGAAGACGTTTATTGGAAAATGCATCAGAAGCTTCTTCATATTCTTTTTTACTGATCCTTCCTAAACCTTTAAGAACATCTAAATGTTCTTTCCAGGTAGTTATTTCCTGTGCATCTGTACCTTTTATTGCAGTATAAGGAAAAGATTTTAATTTCCTACGTTGATCTTCAGACATACTATTAAATTGTTGTAATGTCTTATTATCAAGTATTTTCAAGATATGTTTAAATACTACTGAAGTAGAGATTTTATCTTTAGCATATAATTGAATATAATCTTCACTTTCGAATTCATTTCCCGGAGCAATTTCTGCTGCTAAACGTTTGCCTATATTAGCATAAGTTCCTTTAATATTACCTTTAGCATAATTTGAAGGATCTCCTACTATTAACTGAAACATATTTGCATTAAATAGGAAATAGTTAAATTTCATATTCATAATAGAAGCGATAACATCTGTTTTACCAGCTTTAGTAGATTTTAATACTAATCTGTTTGTAGGGAAATATTTACCATCTCTTTCTACTATAAGTCCTTTAGATTTATAAGATTCTAAAGTTTGAAAAGTAGAATCAATTAATGTTCTTACAAGTTCAGCTTTGATTTGATTCTTAACATTTGAATCAATTTGGGGAGAAGACTGAACTAAATCGAGTAACTTAACTTCTACCTCATCTCCTTCATTATTTTTTTGTTTAATCGTCAAATCATTTAAAGAAGGAAATAAGTAAAATAGTTTTCCATTATAGTCAGCTAAATCTATATTTTCATCAAAAGAAGGTTGGGATGTAGAGAAGATTCTATTTATTTCAGCTTTAACTACACTCTCATACATTAAATCCAAAGCTTCAGGTTTAAAATATTGTGTAGGTATTAATTTACCGGAATTATCTTCTACAGTATCAGATACTACAGAATCAAATGCTAAACCGGAACCTAATAAAATTCTCTCTTTGTCAGAATTAGTAGGTAAAAAATATTGAGCCTTACGATAAGATAAAGGTTTACCATTTATATTTATTGAATTATATTTATTTCCATTATTGAAGAATCCTACTTTAACAATTTCCATATCGGTAGGACTAATTTTATTAGCTTCTTTCGATCTGCGTCTTTTAGTTTTTAGTGGATGTAATGATACATATGAAACTTCAAAATCTTTTCTAAAGTTCGTATCTTCATTATTTAACATTGCCAGATAAAGAGATTCTTTTGCGAATAGAGATTTAGATAATTCAGATCTAAGTTGAGAGCTTTCTTCTGTTAATTTATTTACCCGATTAACTGTATAATGATTATTAGTATATGTATAGATAATTTTATCTCCTATTCTAAAGGAGTGAGCGAATTGATCTTTAACATAGGAAGAAGAGCCATTAACTAATCCGAAAACTATATTGTCATTCATTACATCAGAATTCTCCACTAAAGAACCTGGAGACATCTGTTTTAGTAAAATATCTATCGGTCCATTAGGATGAAAGAACTGTCTTCCAGTAGATGATTTACTTCCGTAATATATCTTTTTACTGGTTAAGAATAATGAATTTACATAGATAGGTTCAGCATTAATACCTAAACTATGAAGGATATCTGTAGCTATTTTAGCTAAAGCTAATCCATCTTTTTGATCTGTATTTCTTAAAGTTGAAATTTTTTCTTTTACTGATTGAAGTTTATTCTCATCATAAAGACCATGTACTACTACACTGGATTTTAGATGACTTTTTTTCCATTGTTGTTGAATACGTCTACTTATAGAAGAAGAATCATCATCATATACTTTTAATTTTGGATGATAAAAACCATCTTCTTCCAATTTAAGCTCATAGGAAATAAATTTCATTTTTATCCTATGTTTAGTCATATCAGTAACAAATTCTTTTCTTATTTGTTCATCTAAAGTATATTCACCCTTGGAATCTTTAGAACTTAATTTATTAGATATATCTTGTAACCAAGCATAGTTTGGATTTTGTTCAGTTATAGCTGAGGAAGTAAATTCATCCAGTTTAGAAACCAAGACATCGTATTTAGCTGGTAAATCATGTAGAATGCTATGCAATTCTTTATAGACATAATTAAAATCTAAAGCTATTTCTGTACCTATAAAAGATTTCTTTTGTACCGGTATACCATCTTGATATTCGTATTCAGTAATATAAGATAAAAATTTTTTCATCCGTGTGGATATGGTATCCCTGGAACTTAACTCTATAGAAAAGTTATCAGAAAAAGAAGTTCGTTCAAAGGAAGATTCCATATCCGGAGTTTCGGATAACTCTTCCTGTTCTTTGGAAACTAATTCTGAACTTTCTTGCAGTTTTTTAATCCGGATAAAATTAATATGTTCTAACTCAGCTTTTGCTAAAGATCTAAATTTATCTATATTATCAATTACAGATTTATTATCTGCAATATTTAGTTTAACAGAATCAATTTCTTCCTGCATAGAATTATCATCATTGAGTAATTCCAGATCTTCAATAGATTCTTGTAACGAATTTATGTTACTTTCTACATCTTTAACAAAATTCTCTACAATAGTATTTAGCAATACTTTTTCAGGATTTGTATTTTCGAAGGCAGCTTGATATAGCCTACCTGTTAGAACATTAACTACTTCTTTTTGCTTTGCAAATGAAAGACCTTGGATAAAAACATCCTGAGAAGCTAAAATCTCTTTTACTCTTTCTGGTTTTAATAAACCTAATCTAGTTTCTTGACAACCCATTATGAATCACAGTTTTTATTTTCGTTATTTTCTAGTGCAGTTTGAGAAATATTTAATGCTCTAACTAATCTCTCTAATGTTATTTTACCTTCAGCTATGTTTAAAGCTAGTTTATTTATATCTTTTCCTGATTTTTCTGATATAGATTTAAGGATAGGATTTTTAAGTAAATCTTCTATTTTAACATCAATCCCCACAGAAGATATTTCTAAACCTTCAGGAATAGTTTCTTGTATAGTTTCTACATTTGTTTCCTCTATTTCTAGTTTATTTAACTTTGAAGTATCCATATCAAATACTGTTATATTCTGTGCAGTATAAGCCGTTGTTCCATCTTCTAACTTTACACTTCTCATAAAGGTACTAACATAATTTTTTATAAATTCATTGTAATTTCCTTCAAAGGTATCAATTTCATTTGAATCATTTATAGATGCGAATGTAAATTTATTTGTTTTATTAAGTAAATTTTTATTCACATTAAAAAATACATGAGGTAATATTTGAGTTTCAAGTATATCTAAATTAGTATCAAGATCTTTCTGACCTTTAAAGATAGAATAAACATGAGATTTTCCAAAGGATAAAGTTTCTCCAGAGAATTCTATAAATCCTAAAGAAGATTTACCTAATCTGGATTTTAAGGTCTTTGCAAGAGTACCTTTTTCTTTTGGATTATATAATGTAATTACTTTAGTAAACACATCCGATAAACCTTTTTTAGATAATAAATCAATACCATCTTTTTTATAAGAATCATATAAAAGTTGATTAATGCTTGAATCTTGTTTTGCAAAAATTTCTATAGATTGACGTAAACTTTTTATTATAGATTGAGGTAGTTTATCTGTAACAAGTGGTGAAGCATGATATTTCATTTTTCCATTTACTTCTCCTAATGGGATAAATGCAAAAGATGTACCACTATAAAATTGTTCAACCTCATCCGTGTTAAGGATATTATTTTCTATTGAAGCTCTACCAGGAACCTCAACAGAAGAAATATTCATTATACCAAATGAAATAGATGGATCCAAATATTTATTAGCTAATTCAGCCTTATTCTTAGACAGTAATCTGAATCCTACATAATGATCATCCTTACGTTCAATCACTTTTTTTACTATTTTAGTCTCGAAAGGAGTTTCTGGATTTTCAAGTAAATAAGATATAAGATCTTTTCTAAACTTTCCTAAAGCAAGTCTATTAGAATCAATAACTGAATCGGCTGAAGTAATATGATTTATCCATTGAGTATTATGTACAAAACCTATTAATTGACCAGTTTCTCCATGTTTAATGGTTAAAGGCCAGTAATCAAAAATATCAAACTCATTAAAATGTTTTTTACCTGAGTATTTACCGAGTTTATAACTTTGTTGAAATTTATCCCAGGTTTCAGAATTTAATGAAGCTTTTTTAATTTCTTCCCAATCTATCAGTTGTCCATTCTCTAAACGTATTCTACCTTTATAAATACCATCAGCACTTTCTATTTTTAATGGTGTCCCTGCATTATAATCAATCGGATTTAAAATTGGATTGCCATGAATATAATCATCACTTACTGATTCCTTTGTTACAGTTTTATTATCAATATACTTAAACTCATAAGCTTTAGATAGGTATGCAATAGAAGAAGCAGGATATCTATTTTTAGATCCTACTACTTCAATAGTTTCATCCATATAGATTTCATATATTTTATTCATTGGTAAAAAATCTATTACAGAAGGAGAAATAGTTTCAAAGATAAACTGTCTTTTCTCATTAGTCATTTCATCTACTACAACATCAGGTTCAGCAGTTTTGAAAATATCATCATAAGTAATTGTATTAACTTCACCTGTCATACCTTGATGAAAACCAGCCATATTCGTAAACCATTCCCTGACTACAATTGGATCTTTTACAGCAGCTTGAAAAGCTTGTATAAAAGTAGAGAAATCTTCTACTTCAATTCCAGCTTGAATCATTTCTTTCCACATAGATTTGAAAGTATCTAAAATCTGTTTTCCTACTTTAGCTTTAGCATCATTTTCAGCTTGTTGTTCAGGACTGATAATATCTTCAGTTAGTTCTGAAGATAGATCTTTATCAAGGTTTAACAATTCTACTAATTTATTAGCTGATTTTGAGAATAAGAATTCATTACTTTTATTTGCATCTATTTCTTCTTCAGCTTCAATTTCGATTTCATCTTTTAATCGCGAAGTTTTATCGTGTTCTTTGTATAATTGTTCAGCTTTAGCTGTTAATTCATCATTTAATTGATTAACATCTTCTACAGTATCCACTATATTAAGATAGTAATTATATAATTCATCTTCTACATCATTGTAATTCAGATTAAAATCTTTATTTTCCGATAGATTTTTATATAATTCAGTAATAACCGGTTTAACAACATTATCAAAATCACGTTTATTCTTAACTTCAATACCTGAACTTTCTGTATATGCTGTACCTTCATTATCCACAACATCATTCTCAGAAGTTTCTTCCTGCATATGTAGATTCGAAAGTTTATCTTTTATAGTTTCAATATTCTCTTTTTGTAACTTTATTTCTTCTTCAGTAAGTTCTACACTGTTTGCAATTTTAGAAGTTATTATATCCAACTTACCTTCTATAGTAGAATTATCAGGAGTAGATTTTCTTGTCTTTGTCTGTATATTTTGTTTAGTATCTTCTGTATTTGTTGTTTTAGATAAATTAGCTGTAGATCTAATTTGATCTATTCTATCATCTATTACATCAGATAAATTAGGATTTAAGGTCTTTAGAGTATTTAATGCAGAAATATCTTCAACCTTTGCTATACTATTAACAAGTTTATTAATTTTTTCCATTTGTATTACTGATTCAGCTAATTTTATCTGGTAATCTTTTGTAGTTTCTTTATCAATAGTTTCATTAGCTTTAGCAATAATATTTTCAAGTTCATTAGCTGATTTTATATAACTTGTTCTGGTTTTTTCATCAAGTTTTACATCATTACTTTTTAATCTGTTGTTATCTAATAGTTCTTGTAATAGACGTACACCATTTTGTAATTGAAATACTCTATCTGCATTTATATATTTTTTAGAAGATATATAATCTTTTTCAAGATTTTCTAATTTGGGTAATAACTTACTGACCTCTGGGTCTTTTGATTCCTTTAAAGTTTGTTTCAAGTTGTCCGAAGTACCTTTTCTAAAATTATCTAAAGCAATACCTGCTAGAGTAGCATCTTCTTTAATACTCTGTAATTCTTTATCTCCAAGAAGTTGAGATACTTCTTCCATATCATCAGTTAATTTTAATTGTTTTGCTTTTTCTTTAAATTCAACAGTAGCCTTAAACAGTTTATCATTAGTTTTATATTGTTCCTGTTGATCTTTATAAGCATCTTGAATATTTTTAATCCGGGATTTCCTATCAAACATACTAAATGCAGCAGATTGAATCGGTCCACTTATACCTCCAATACTGGCGGCAACAAGGACTTCATTAGATAATAGATATTCAGCTAATCTTTCTGAATATCTTTCAAGTAATTCATCAGGATCAAATCCTAGTTCTTTCATTTTATTATAGTTCCCTGGTTGAAGATTTTTAGTCTGTTGAAGTAGACCATACTCTCCTTCCATTTGAGCTATTTGTTGTATAGCTTCTTCAGTACTTTCTTTAGGAATACCTGATAAAATATGAGCATTTCGTCTAAAGAAATTAGGATTAGCTAACTTTTTAGAAGTTATTACTTTACCTTTAGCTAAACCTTTTAATATCATGGCATCTAATGCAAATAGTCTTTGAGTTACATCAAATACATCTCCAGCCTCTTTACTAGCCATTTGTTCCAATTCTTCTTGTGTAATTACTCCATTTTGGACTAATGGTTTATACTGTTCTAAATAGTTTTCATAAGCTTCCATTCCTTCCATTCTACCTTCTACCGATTTAGTAAAGATACCTGTAAAAGTAGCATCCATAGTAGAAAATAGTTCTGGATTCCGCTGTGATAATAATTTTGCATAAGCTTCAGTTCTGGATAATTTTATAGCAACTCTGTCAGCTATAGATAATTCGCTTAATACCGCAGGAGTTTCTGCAACTTTAGCTAAATTTTTACCTATTTTAGTAAGCCCCTTTACAATACCTTTACCAGCAACATTAACTACTTGACCAATACCCCAACCGGTTACAGCAAATCCGACTGCATTATCAATAATAGTTTTAAGTGTATTCCACTGAAACACTTGATCTGAAAAACTATTTGGATCCAAATTTTGATATACAGGCATTACATTTTTCTCTGTAGACTTTTTTAAGCCGCGTCCCATTTGTTGATAAGCGGAAGGTAAAGCTCTAAATAAATTCATGGATTTTTGACTATGCATATCAATATCAGTAAACATATTAACATAAGTCATATAATCCATTAAATATCCGGCATCCTCTATTATAGTACCTAAACCTGACAATGCACCTCCTCCGATTGTATATCCGGCTTTAACTATCCAGGGTTGTTGTTCAGCCCTGAATCGTTCTAAATCCTGTATATTATCTCCGGTAAACCCAGCATCCCATAAACTCCAATCTTTAGAAGGTATAGCAAATCTTGGAGAAGTAGAACCCATAAATACAGGATTTCTTCCGGGTAAAGTAGCAACATTCCCTCTAGGTTTATAAGTAAATCCTGATTCTTCATCTCCTTGAAATTTTACAGGAGAATATTCAATACCTTTATCATCAGTAAATTGTTCAGTTTTGTAGTTATCAGTAAGATATTTTTTACTCTCACCATTTCCAGTATCTTTAAGTTCGGTTACAGCCATCTTATTTCTTTGTTTGAAGTCCAAATTCACCAGCTTGTATAGCTTTATCTACATTCTTTGGAGGTATAATATATCCCCAGGCAGATGGCTGATTATATAAATCAATAGGTTTTCCATTAGTATCTCCTACTCCTAATTTTATATGGCCATCTCCAGAATCTCTGTAAACAAAAGTTCGTATTTGTTGATTGTCTTGTCCAACAACTGCTATAGGATATTGAATATCAAATTTTAATGATACAAGGTATTTTTCAAGATCTTGATTTATTCTAAATTCATTCCCTATTTCACCTCCTTCGCGTGGCTCCCACAATCTACTTGCCAAATATTCCTTTCCATCTTTATCTGTTAATACATAGGCTTGAGAAAGTTCTTTTCTATACTTACCATTCTTATCAGTAGTTAAAGGAGATCCGGCAGGTAGTACACCTCTTACTGTTAACTCCCCATCTTTCATCATTTTCCAGAGTTCTTTTTTATCTTTTGTAAAATCTTTACCTCTGGTTTCTAAGTCAGTAACAGTCAATGAAAATATATTATCTTTTACATCCTTTGTAATATCTTCTACTGGAGTTTTTGTATCCTTTCCAAGCATTTGCCTTAAATTATCTCCTTGATAAATATCATACAAACCTCCTTTTGTATCAGCTAAATCACTTACATGATCTACTATATCTCCATAAACTCTATTTATAGTAACTTTATCTCCTTTCAACATATTTAATTTATCTTCCTTAGAGATTACATTATCTTCTTCAAGTTTATTATAGGCTCCGGAAAAGTAGGAAATAACTTTTAGTTTATTTTTATCAGAAACATTTTTAGCTGATATTAAAGGTTCTAAATTTTTAGCCAGATTTGATATAGTACCCATAAGAATTACATCTCCTGCGGCTGCAAAGATTTTAAAATTTCTTTGAAACCATCCAGGTTTTTCTTTATTTCCTATTGACGGACCTTCTTTAAATGGATGAGGAGCATTGGGATCATCTGTTTCAGTTCCAAAGACAGCATCCAATAAATCATCAAAAGTCTTATCCATTGATTTAGATTGTGATTTTTCCATCTCTTTATTTACAGTTTCTAACCAAGCTCCAGATTTACTTAGATCAAATCCTGTAGGGATTTTTACATCAGCTCCAGTAGTAAGTCCGGTAGGAGTTATAGAATTAAATGGATTAGGATTTTTTCCTCCTCCATCATTAGCCATTGGCGCATCAAATAAATGAGTACCTCCACCATAAGGTTTAACATCTTTTTCAGTAAAAATATCTTTATAATAATTCAGTTTTTCAAAAAGATCTTTCTCATCCAATTTGGTATAATCTGCAAAAGCTCCTCTAACAGTTTCAGGGTCTTTATAGTCTTTGAATAACATATCAATAGCAGCAGTAATCTCTCCTGTATTATCATATACATATTCTCCTTGTTCATCAGTCATAACCACTTTACCATACTTATCATACCCTTTAAAAGATAGATTCTTTAATACCTGTTTACCTTTATAAGTAGTTTTAATATTTTGTAAGGTATTAATAATATCCTGGTCAGTATTTATCTCTTCAGGACCATAGTAAGGATTAAATTCTTTTGTAGAACCATCTTCATTTATTGTACCATCCCATTTGTTATATTCAGTCTCTTTTACCAGATTAGTAAATTGGGGAGTTCTTTTACCATTTATAGACATGGCATCTAAAGTAGATCTCCATAAAGCTATCTTCTTTTTATTCTCTTGAGCTACAGTAAGAAAATCTTTATATACTTTATCACGGGTCTTTTTTACTTTAAGAAATTTATTAATAGTTTGATTTGTTACCCCTTCATCTAAAATATTATTAACCAAAGAATCTTTTTCTTTTGTAACAGTTTTTATAAGATTATCAGCAGTAAGTAAATCTTTCTCATCTACATCATATTCAGTATCTATCATTTGAGTTGAATATAATCCTGCTGCTTTGGCATTAGCTTCAGCTAAAGGAACTCTTGCAAACTCTTCAAATGAGATAGGATTAACTATCGTTGGTTGAACTATAGGAGAATATCTATTCATTTTATTTCTGTATTTCTTGTTGTGGATTTGTTTTATTTAAAGCTAAGAACATCATAGCTCTACTTTGTGCATCAGCATATTTTTGAGCTTGTTTATAATTAAATAAACTTTGTCCTACATTAGATATATTTTGATACATACCTTGTTGTAATGCTAATTTTTGAGCATCGTATGCAGCTTGATTCTGAGCATTTATTTCAGAAGATCTTTGTTGCTGATTTATATTAAATTGTTGAATACCTATGTTTCCTTCTTCTACTCGTGCTCGTTCTTGTGCATCAGCCATATCAGCTTGTAAATTAACTGTACCTAACGCCGAAGCTGAACTTGAATGTAATGATTGAAGATTAGCAGCATACTGTCCAAAATCTCCAGAGGATACAGATTGTAATGCTTGTCTATTACCTGCCAATTGTCGAACAAGATTTCTTTCTATTTGTTGTCTGTTTACAAGTTGAGGAGTTAATGAGGTTTTAATATTTCCAGCACTAACTGTTTCCGGTTTAGATAAATTTTTCATAGCCATCATATTCCCTATAATAGGAGAAGCCATTAATCCATAGGATGCTACATCACCTACCAAAGATTTATTTCTATCCCACCAGGAAGTTGATCCATTTGATGTATTTGAGACTTTGGGTGTTTGATCTATAGGCCAGGTAAATGCATTAGCATTTATATCAGAAATATTAGTATTTGGTAACCCTAGAGAAGCATTTACAGGAACTTGTTGATTGATATTAGGATTAGCTTGGATTACTCCCTGACCTGGATAGGTAGGTTCTCCACCTAATTGAAATTGGTTAGCAGGTACTTGTTGTTGCTTCTTTTCTTTTTTTGATTCTTGTAAATTTCTTAATCGTTGCATAAGAATACCTTTAGTATCATTATCAATTTTAGAATTTCTGCCCTCAAATAATTTTTCTATATATTTAGCTGCTTCAGCAAATGTTTTACCTTTTATAGCTTTTGGTAATCCGAATTCTGTTTTGTAGTCCATTAGTTTATTTTTAAACGATTACTGAATATATATTTTCCATCTTTGAAATTAAAAGCTGCTTCACCTTGCTCTACTGTATTCATTTTAGAATTTTTACCTACTCCAATTGGTATACCTCCATAAGGATTTGTTTCATGTAAACCTCCTGAATCATAAGTTTCGAGTAAATTAGGACTTAACAAACCTCCAGCAGCCTTTGCTAAACCTCCACATTTTAACATATAAGGATTAGCTACACCTGGAACAATACCTCCGGATGGTGTAGGCATTGAAGCCATATTTGTTAATACTTGTTTTTGATGAGCTTCTCTTTTAAGTCTTTCTTCTTCTTCTTTACGTTTTTTATTAGTAAATATTCCACCTACTAATCCTACAACACCTCCTATAACTGCTCCTACTCCAGGTAATGCAGGTAATGCAGCAGTACCCATTGCAGCTCCTTTTAAAGCTCCTCCAGCAATTGTACCAGCAGCAGATCCTGAATTCTGTAATCCTTGACCTACCGTTCCGGCAACAGAGGATATACCATTTATATTATTATTTATAAAACTTTCTTGTCCTGGTCTTACTTCACCACCTAAATCATACATATTAACAAGTGGATTTACAAGACCTCCTTTAACCATTTTAACAGTTAAATTTTGATAATTAGCTCCAGGATTTTGATCAAATTTTGTTTTACCTAAAGTTTCCATTAAAGCACCATAATCGCTAGGAGGTTTATATTGTTTTGTATCTAAATTACGTAGATCATTAGCTCTTATTGGTTTTATTCTACCTTTTTTTTCATATTCAGAATGAGTTCCTTCTTTATAGGGTCCATAAGGTTCATTAGAATAGTAACCAAATATAAGATTATCAGCATCTTTTGCTTTACCTTGACTTATTAAAGTTTTATATTTACTTAATGCTGCACTTTCTGGAAACCATTGTGTTTTATCAGAAGGTGTATATATAGGTGGTGCATTTAAACCTGGTTCTCCTTCAGGAAGACCTATCAAACCTCCAAAAGCATGGAATCCATGTTTCTTTTTCATTGTTAAAGCAAATGCTTTTCTATGTCCCGTACATGTTGATTTTGTTATTGGAGTACAGTATCCTTTATGAGCTGGGTTTACTGCCTCTTGTATCCAATTTTTCTTCTTAGCCATTTTGTTTTAACCTTTTATATTATACATTATAACCATATCATCTAAATTATAGTCAGTACTCCCGGCAAAAGTAGATAATTGTACCATTAAATACATCTCTCTGTATCTTTCTCTTGTCGCTAATGTTGTATGACCTTCTAATATCCTTGGAATATGAATTCTTTTTATATTAAACTTGTTATAGATTTTACCGGATAACAATACTTCTGCTACATTAGCAGTAATCTGTCCATAAACACGTATCTGATCAAAATCTTTACCGTAATGTCTAAATTCTAAATTATGAAATATTTTATCAAAGCCTGGCTCCGGATTAAATAGATAAGTAATTAATGAAGCTTTATAAGTTGCAGCAATTTCTCGTTGTTGTATTTCATCTCCTAACTTTTTATATAAGACTTTATTACCAAATGTCATATACATCCCATCAAAACCCGTATCATGTATAAATCTTGATGTGAATTTTTGTAAATCGGTATTATAAATTAAAGAATAGGTATTAAAAACAAAATAAACTTCATTTTTAAATTTATCAAACAGAGTTTTGAGAACACCATGATCAAGATTTGCCACTATATTTCTAACACCAAGAGAATTTGTAAGATTGGTATCTTCTAATGCAGTTATACATTTAAAAACAGGATCATAGAAAAATAAGTTTTTATTATCATCGATAATAGCAAATTTATTAGTAGCCCCATTGTTAGTATTTAGATATCTATGATCATATAACACGGCTCCGATACCAAGTTCAATATTTACTCCGTCTGTAGCTTGAGTTTGAATTCTAGGATTAATTGAAAGTACACATACTCCTTTTTCTTGAAAAGCATATATTTCTCCTTTAAAATTGTATAGTTTAGTAATACTACCATAAATTCCTTCTAAATATCTATTTTCATTTACTGGAAATTTAGTCCAGGAATCAATCATTTCATTAGGAAATTTTTCTTTTGATGCTTGAACTACATTTCTAAAAATATCGGTTGAATTAAAGTTAACTGGTTTTCCAAAATTTTTTATAAAATTGGCTTTTTGATTATAGGCCCCTAACAATGCATGATTATCATCAATTCTAAAATATCGGTAATTAGTTGTTGCACTGATACCAGAAGACCAGGAATACATATTATCTCTTCTACAGAAAACATTATGATTATTTTCTATATAATCTACTTTAATATGTTCATAAATATTCCAGTTTTTATGTATGGAAGTTGTATTTTCACCATCTGCTCTATTAACAGATAATGGACCTAAGTAAATATCTCCTATTACTTCAAAATGAGGAGTAGTATCAATTGTTCTAATTGCACCTGAAATTGAGTATTCATTTCGTCTTTTAACTTCGTAAGTATTACCACCATATTGATTAGTAAGTGTTCGTTTTAAATCTACTATAGGTATTCTACGATTTGCATCAGTTCCATGCGGACTAAATTTTTCCCAACTGTTAAGTACAGTTAAAGAATGCCATCTAGGGGCAGTTGTAGCAAATTTTAAAACAGCACAACCACAATATTTACTATAAAAAGATCCTTCATCGGGACCTACAAGATTATTTATTTGTACAACGTTAGATACCGTTAGAGTAGACGTAAAGAATTTTGTTTCTCCTTTAGCTAAAAACATACTTGGTTCTTCTAAATCTACTTCATATAATACTAAAGGAGTAGATCCCGGAGTAACACCATCTGATGCAGTATTATAATTCCTGATAAATGTAGTAAAAAAATTAGTTATTGCAGTATGAGTAGCTGTATCTTTATCAAAAAGAAAAGTAGCTCCAAATGAGGCAGGTGGAGGATATCCGGTAAGTTGTAAAGTATTATAAGTAGCAGAATATGTTGCCGATTTTACTCCATCTTGTAGATATAAAAATTCAGTAGAATTATCAGTACTGGCAGCAGGATAATTTGTTCCTATACATACTACTGAAGTAGCAGAATCAAGTTGACTTTCAAATATTGTATCTGAAGAATAAAAAAATAAGGTTGCAGTTGTAATTTCCGGAGCATTTAAACTGGTAGAATCCCAATCTACATCAGATTGAAAATGATTTAACATACTAAATCCGGATTCTGTACATATATCTTTAACAGCATGATGAGGATGATAATATGGACTTAAAGGTGTTCCAGAACTTATAACCTTATATTGTGTAGCAGGAACTAAAAACCCTTGAGCAATGATAGTTCTATCCCAAACTTTACGTTCAACCATCACTAACTGGTAATTAGTACATCCTGCTGCAATAGCAGCAGCAGAACCTGCTGTAGTTAATACAACATAAGGAATCATCATTCTATGTCTTCCAAACGGATGATGATATATTTTTATATCACTTATCCATTTAACAGGACTCTTTTGTCCGTACTTATTAAAGAAAACTATTCCAAACCTGTAAATTTCCCCCCGTTTTAAAGAAGGGGTATTAAATCCATCAGTAGATGTGGATAAATCTATACCTGCTATAAAAATAGAGATATTAGGGCCAGCGACCCCTGGAGAAGTGCCTCTGGCATATATGTAAGTATCTGGATCAGGATTAATACAATCATCAGTTTCCGGAGGCATATTAAATACCGTTGAAGTATCGTAGGCTGTAGGAGATCCTCCAGAATTTTTTACATAGTAAATATCACTTGAAATTGGAAACCCGAAAGCCCTCATATCTATATCCGGATCAAAATTATTTATACTGTAATTAGCTATAAATAATCTATTACGTTTAGCAGCAAGTGTACCTACTATGAAAGGTCTTCCACCTAATGAAAATAGTTCAGCCTCACTTAATTCTGCAACAACTGAGTTACCATCATCAATAAAAACAAATGTACTAGAAGTAATTTGTTCATCCAGAACTAATGTTATTACAGGAGTTTGGTTAAGTTCTAAAAAATGTATTGAGTAAACTCTAATATATTCAAAATCTGTATCAATAGTAGCTGATAAATGCATAGACAATCCGGTAGATTGATTACTATTATAACCTTTCATATTAAGAGAAACAGACATCATTCTGGAAAAAGGAGATAAAACAGATTCACTACCATTTAAATTATAAAGAGTATATGCATATTGAATATTTCCAGCTTTAAGACTACCGCCAGCTACTAAAGTAGGTTCTAATTGACTCAAAGTAATCTCTTCTACTATATTTATTTTTGGAGTTCCTGAAGGAGTAAGGGCTACATTTATAAACCTAAAAAGATTGTATCCATCAGTCCAATATAGTTTAATTATATCTTCATTTTCATAATTAGCTACTAATTCAAGTGGGTATTGTGTAGAAAAATCCCAATCTGCTGTTGCAGATCCAGAATACATTGTATCAGTACTTCCATCCTCATTAACTCTTATAAGAAAATGATCTCCGGTTCCTGGAGTAGATGTATTAGTAGTAGCAAATATGTAAAGCTTATTTTTAATTTCTATACTACCTATATTATAAATACCGACTCCTCCATTTTCAAAATCATCAGTATACTCTCCTGATTCTTTAATAGGTTTTATGGATAAATTTCTACCATTATATAAAATTCTTATATTTTCGGAATCATAAAAAGTATCTTTACCTCTCTTATCTGGGGAAGTATCCTGATCAATACCTGTTCCTATATATCTTTCTTTCTTAAACATAGCTTATTATCTAAATGGAGCATGATTTATTAATCTTTCTTTTTGTGAATCATATTTATAATTTGACTCGCGATTATCTATCAAAGGTATTAACCTTACAATTGCATTACCAATAGCTTCAGCTTCAATAGGATCAGGTATATTTAGTTCACTATGAGCCTGACCCACATGCCATGCATATTGTTGATCGGTATATTGTAAAACTTTATCCGGAAGTAAACCTTGTTCCCAGAGAACCATATAGTATTGTTTTTTAATATACCATTCAGCAGCTATTCTAAAGGCTGTACCTGCATTAATAAGAGGAAGTCCTTCTTCATCTACTCTAAATGCTTTATAGGCTAACTCAATTTGTCCTTCTTTAAAGTCAACATAAATAAAATCTCCTACTACTTTAAAAGTATAAAGTAAATCTATAGTAGAGCCATTATCACTTTGTGCTTTATAAGTATTAAAGAATTGGTCTGTATTATGTCCCATAGTTATAGGACGTGGTTCTTCACTATTGATAATAATCTTTCTTACAACAGTTGTATTGATAAAATCGGTAGGAACCTGGGCTCTGAAATCATAAATATCTAAGGTTATATTTTTATCTTCATGTAATCCGGGGGCTCCCACAAGGTTAATGAAATCTTTTAAATGATTTACTACATCACTCTTATTTACAGCTCTTAAAGAAGGGTTCTTTAAAAGGTTATACATTATTTCTCCTAACGATACCATATCTCATATGCATTTAAAGGTTTATCGGAATTTAGTATAGCATAATTCAATGCTTGTCTGTGTTTTTTATTAATTGCAAAAGTATAGAAGGTTTTATTAGTAAAATCAACCATGTATTTATCCCATAAAATAGTATAGACATGTCTATTAGTATGATCGTTTAAATAGTATACCTTTCTACTTTTATCTCCTGTTTCTTTTATTAATTCCTTTGTAGCTTTCCAATTTATAGATCCATATACTCTAACTTTACCCGCTTTATCTTTTCCTATTTTCTGTTTAGTTTTAACCAAATAAAATAACCCAAATTGAGGTAATTTTAATCGAAAAGCATCGTTTATGATTTTGGTTACAGCTAATTCAAAGAAAGTTCTTATAATTAATGTATAAGTAGGCATAGTTATATCTGAAGTTTTATTACGTCTCTTAAACATCTTAAAGAAGTCTTGAGAGACAAAATCTAATTTATTTAGATGGTGTCGGAGCATCAGCTTTATCATTTAATGTGTCAATAGGAATACCTTTACTCATTGCTAGTTCTGATAATATTTCAGGCCGTATAATACCCCATAGATCTCCTGTGATAGGATATATTTCAAGAGGTGTAGTTAAACTATTCAAACTTACTATTTCTTCTGGATCTTCAAGTATACATTGAACTACAACCTGTTCAATAGCAAAATGTGAAGGGTCTTTACTGAAAAAATATAGTTTTCCATCATCTTCCCGAAAACAATAAATAAACCCTTTAGGAGCACTTGAGGCATAGGCTACTCTTGCTTTATCAAGTATCTCTACTTCTGTACCTAAATAATCAACAGTTCGTATTTCCATCTGTTTGAAAGCATCTCTACCTACTAAATTTGGTAAGGATTTAATTGTTCGAAGTATTTTTCCACCTGTTGTAATTCCAGGATATCTTGAAGTATCTGTAATTTCTAAAGCCAAAAATACAGATTGTTGTAGTTGGTTTCTATATTCTCCCCTACTATTAATTTCCTTTTGACGTATGTATTTGTTACGTTTTGTTCGTATAAGGAATAAAATATGTCTATCAGCAATTTCATCATCTATAGAATAAGATCTTAAAACCTCTCTTATATCGGCAATTAATTCACTTCTTTTCATTATAGATTATATTTTTATACAAATATACGAATTTAAATGATACGCTAATTAAAAAAAAATACCAGGCAAAAGCCTGGTAAAATTTATAATACTTTTACCATCCTTTTTTTAATTAATTTATTTTGACTAATTATTTTGTATTTAAGTGCTCCCATTTAATTTTTGATTGCCAGACTTCGGTTAATGATTTTTTTTTCATATCTCAATATTTTTAATTAAATAACACTCAATAGCCGCAATCAAAAAGCGACTATTTAATCATTAGCCACAATTTACCAGAAGCGTTTATCATTAACAGCTACGTGTAATGTGGTATTATTTTCCTCACACAATCGTTTAGCAACTTCTAATTGTTTACTATTCATTCGTGGGTCAATTGTGTTATGCTCAGGTTTAACTAAGCTAATACAGTTACCTAATATTTCTATCCTTGGTAGATAAGCCGTGTTATATTTAATTCTAACCCACCCATACTTATGTAGAACCTCAGTAGCACTATGACAATTATGTTCATCCATGTATTCGTGTAGCTGTTCCATGCCCATTTCATTTTCAAGTAATTCATGAGCGTATTCGTTGTGCCTAAAGTCACCAACTTCTATTATTTTTCCGTTAGGGTCTAACCAACTATCTCTCATTATTAGTTATTTTAAATCAACTCCTTTCATTTTAGCCAATTACTTTGTATTTAAATGCTTCTATTTTTCATGTCCGCATTTACTACACTTAGTTGCACTATTTTCTGTATTATTAGATTCAAAATATTCGCATACCTTAATACTCTGATTTAACGATTTATAAGCCGCTATCAATTCAAAAACAGCTTTTGCTGTACCACTTGAATTATATTTAAATTTATTTTCTAAATATTCGATGTACTGTTCTATTGTAAGATTATTCCAATCTATAAAATTTATCGAAAGTTTTATATTTCCATCCTTTTCATTCCTGTGTCAATATACTTAATATTTTTAATAAAACGAAGTTTAGCGGGAAGCCGTCATCGCTCAATTTAAGAAGCTGCACGGTTATCACTAAATGACTTAATAACTTCACCTTTTGAATTATAATAAGTCATTTTCCAATTTGGATGGCAATTAAGAGTTTGACCTTTACATTTCCCATCTGTAAATAAAATATCCAAATTTGCTGATGAATTATGTCCTACAATCAAACCTTTAACTCCATCAACATCTACAACCATTCCGCAATAAGCAAAATCAATACCTCTATATTTTGCAGTTCTTTTAAAATCTTCACTTGTGTAAGGTTTGCCAATACACCTACATTTAATCCAAATGTATTTAATCTCCATATCTAACATTCGATAAAAAGCAGATTTGGCTTTTCCGTATGATGTTTCATTACAGCTCCACCAATCCTGACCATTTAAGGAACATTCATAATTTTTTAATTCACATTGTTTTTTCATAAAATATATTGATTTTAAGATTAATAATAAAAACCGAGACGATAACCGCAGCTATATGCAACTCTGCTCCGCTACTTGCGTTCCATCGGCTTCCCGCTATGCGGGTGATGAACATCTGCCGCTACGCGGACAGTCATTGTTGGTAATAAACTTATTGATCTAAATACGTATCAAAAAGCCCTTCTTTGATTTGTTCGACGGAATGTTTCGAGTGTTGACCTAACCATTCATGTTGAAATTGGTCACAATGTCCGTACCACCCATCTTTGGGCCAAAAGAATAATTTAATTTCACCCGTAAATCCCCTGTCTATAAGGGCTTTTTTAATATTTTCTCTTAATCTACTCATTAGATTTATCTTTAAATGCCGTAGACTTACATACCTACAATGTAAACATAAGGGCCGCAAATCCAACAACCCTTATAAAATTCAGAAAAATATATCAATAAATAATCTTTTACTAACAAAAAATATATTAACTGGGATTTGTTTCTTTCATATCTTCGAAAGTTTACAATTTATTGAAAATTCGTAAACAATCCTACAAAGAACGATGCTACAAAAAGTAACACCATTAATACAAAGAATATAATATTCTTTATTAGTTCACTTAGTTTTGATAGTATCATTATAATCTATTTTAAGTAGTTTACATAATCCTTTAAATATAAAAAGTATTGCTACTATACCTATACTCGACACATATAGTAAAATTTTAATTAATTGTTTCATCATATTTCAAATTTACCTATAACATCATCTTTACACAAAGAAATATACTCTTTTAAATCATCTTTCTTAAGTTCTTGAAATATATCTAACATATCAATAGTATTTATTATATGGTCAAATACTAACTTCATAGCCTCCTTTACATTTGAAGTAGAGTGAAATTTTTTATACCCTTTAAATTTAGAATTTATCAAAAGAATCTTTTGATTCTTACTAAAGTTAATTGAATCTTCTTGAGTAGATCCAAATCCCTTACTTGGAATCGTAAGTATGATAATAATATTTTTCAAAGAAGGATGATATAACTCAATCTTAAATCTATAATTAATAACGCTTTGTATTGTCTTAACAAGAAACGAGTTATAATTATTTAACTCAGAAGAATAGATTATATCTAATACGAATGAAGGGTTTTCAACAGATTCAGTTTCAAAAGAATCTAAATTTTTCTTTCCTACCATAGTTAAATAATTAAATTATGTTATAGTTTTGAAAGCAATGAAATCATAATACAGATATAAGCTAAGATTTCAATCCACCAAAAATAATGTACTTTAATCCTTAATTTAGTCAATAAAATAAGTATTAAAGATATACTGATAAAAATAAAATTCAGAATATATAAATGAAAATCAATTACAATTGAAATCTGGCTTAATATAACACCAGAAAAAGCACCTATCATATGAACAGTATGTGTAATTCTTTCTTGATATGCGGCAGCAGCACCGGCAAAAGTTATTCCGGAACCAGCAAAAAACATAATAGGAGATTCAGCTAAAATCATAACCGGTATTGAAATTCCCCAACAGAACAGTGTAAAAAGCAGTTTTTGATTATATGGAAACCAATAATATGAATTAGAAACCGAATCAAGTATACCATATCTTATTATTGTAATAGTAATATATCCTATAAATATACATAAGGATAAAATATAAAGAGTTATCATGATACATATAATTAAGTAGTAAAATCAGCGTTACAATAAGGACAATTAACAATAACTTCAGAAGAACACTCCTCTAAAGTTAATACATCGTATATTTGTTTTCTGCATTTAGGACAAATTCCATCATAAGGAGCCCATCTGGTTACACGTAAATCTTTACAATGTTTTATCTGAGCAGCTCGTAAGTCATTAAAACCTAAATTATCTTCCTCAGTAAGATTAGTTTCAAACAAATGTTTTACTAAAGCTTTTAGAGTTCTTAATTCAACTATAGCAGCTTGTAAATCAACATCCGTAATTACTTCATTAGAAAATCTATCTAGTAATTTGTCTATTCTTTTTTGAACTTCATTCATATCAACTTTTCTTTAATTAATATTTCTTTTACTTTTTCTATTAATTTTTCAATAGTTTCTGAATTATCTATTTCATAATCAAAATTATAATTATCTAGGGCAGTTTCGCTTTCGTGTGTATTCCATCTATAACCACACTCATTACAATATTCTAATCTATGTGTAACAATATCCCAATGGAAATTTTCTTCTTCTCCACATTTAGGACATACAGATCTATTAACTCTAATCAATATACCTCCTCTATCTTTAATAGCTTTAGCCTCATTAGGAAATCTACAATCTGTAATGATCCATGATGGAAATTCTAATCCTCTGTACTTTTGACCATTTCTAATTATAGTATTTAATTTATATTCACTAAACAAAGCATTACACCACGTTTGAGGATGAAATTTATTTCTAAATAAATCTGTTCCTATCCATTGAAGAGCTTGACGTACTGTCATTCTTTGAATATCTTCTTTTTTAGAAAGATATGTAGTACCAGCAATATAATTATAATAATCTTGGACTGTACATAGCATATCACCAATTATAACGTAATTCCATTCTTCTCCTAAATAACTATTCTTGACTTCTTCTTTTTCAAAGTCTTCAATAGATATTCCAGTAAGAATGGATAATATTTGTTTTACCTTTGCTGCAAATTTCTTTATTCTCCAATCTCCTAAATCATAATGAATGAAATTATTCCAATCTTCCCAAGTAGTATCATCATTTTTACAATGAGTTAAATATTGAATAATCTTACCTACAAGATCTTTTCCTGATTGTGATTTACCACTAATTCCTATTATCATATCCATCCTTTCTTTAATGATTTTATATCTGTTCTTTGACCTGTAAAGTCTTGATACTTTTCTGGGGTATCTGACCAATGAAACACAACAAAACAATATTCTTCGTTTTGTAGTGATTTAACAATTCCATTTTCTATAATTGATTCATCACAATCTGAAAAAGGAATGTAGTGGACTTTATCTCCTACTTTAAGCATCTTCCAAACTTCTTAAATAAGCTTAAATTGTTTCATATTAATCAATTTTATTTTTTTTTTATTCAGCTTCTTCAACACAAGATTTCTTTACTTCTTCAGCCAATTGACACATAGCCGTAATAATAAGTTCTTTTTCTTCCTTACTTAGTCCAATAAAAGGTTGCGCCCTTTGTTTAGCACTTAAAAAGAATAAAATTTCTTCAGCTCTTTCTTTATATTCGCTTTCCATAATTTAAGTATAAAAAGGAGTATTTCTACTCCTCACTATTAAAAGTAACTAAATTTTCTTTATGTAACTCAAGTTGAGTTTTAAGATATTCAATCTCAAATTTTAATTGAGCTAAACCTTTCTTATCATCTTCATCGCTAGTAAAGTTTATCAACTTATCTTTAAGTTGTTTAGATTCTTCTAAGTTTCTACAATATTTGACATAATTAGAAGCTTTTGTAAATCTAACTTTTTCAATTTCAGCTTCTTGTAACTCAATTTCCTGTTCTTTATAAGAAATTAAAGCTAATTTAGCTGAAATAGCTGACTGAATATTATTAATATTCTTGTTAGCTTCAATTCTAGCAAAAGTTAGAAATTTTTCAGTTTTTTCGATAAATATTTCTTTCTCAGTCTTCTCAAGATCTTTTACACCTTGTAGTACAAATTTTGATACTTTTTCGTTTTTCATTTTTATCTATTTAATGTTAATTAAAAAATTCAATTTTAGTAAATGTAGAAAGTTTTTGTTGTTTAAGAGGTACATTAAATTTATAATATTCTTCTTCAAAATTCCAACCAGATTTTCTTTCATTTATTTTATAACAAATATGACATTCTACTTCTTCTATATCCGGTTTAAGTTTTAAAGCTTCTTCTTTTGAAATAAATTTATCTGCTTTAATACAAGCATTTAACCAATCTTTTTCATCTTGAGTGGCTAATCTAATATTGTTAGGATTAGAAAAATCATATCTATTAGTCCTAGTAAAATAATGATTGCCTGGATATATATAATAAGATTCCCATTTAGAAATAAAACCTTCATAATTATCAAAATCAAAGCAATAAATCTCTCCTTTAACTAAATCATCTACTGTTAAAGGTTTAGTTTCTGTAAACATAAATTGACGTAAATCAGAAGGATTAAAGACCAATTTCGATGATTTAACAGCATACCAATAGTTTGTTTCATTCCAACACAATTGTGTCCATTCTTTAGAGGATGCAGTTCCTAATAAAATTTTACCTAAACGCTGGAAATAGCTTATAAATTCAGGTGCTGCTAATAAATTTATACATCCTGTTTCTGGAAATTTATCCAATACCTTTACTTCTGGAGTAGAAATAATTTCAGCCCATTTGTTATTATAATAAATACAAGCACGATTATCAAATATAGAATTTGAATTAACTATATTTCCAAAATAAGGATCTCCTTTAGCTATATAAATATCTATGCCGCTCATAGCTGATATATATTTAGTCCCAGCAGGATATCTCTTTTTAGCTTCTTCTATTAATTTCTCCCTATCCATTTCAATAGTATTTTTTAAAACATATTTTTGGAACTGTTCAAATGTAATTTCTGTAAATCCTTCAGGTTTAGATGGAGTACAATGATTACTTCCTGGGTTATGTCCAAATAGTGGACAATCGTTTGCTAAGTTATGTGAAGCCCAATAATAATTTATATAACTATCTTCTTTAATAAGCTGGCTATAACAAACAGTATTACAGCCTTTATCCCAATAAGAAGCTACTATAGAAACAATATCCTTATTAGATTTTATACACCATTTTTCAGGTAATACAAATTCTTTTTCCAGATTAGCTTTTTTAGCTTGTTTAATTTCTTCATCTGAGGCATATCTAATAAGATGTGTAAAAGGTTGATTCCCAGACTCTAAGTAATGATAACTACTTCCAAGTTTATTAATTCTACTTGTTATAATTTTATTTTCTATTTCGGAGTAAAAAGATACCCAATCTCCTACTTGATAATAAGGTTTACACCAATCATCCCATACAGATAATCCTTTAGAATCAGTAAAGGCCCTATTAGTATTTAACTGAGAGATTATGTTAAATACTTTAAATACCTTATTTGGAACATAACCTTGACCTGCTCGCATACCTGTTGAAGCATTCAAACATTGTAAAGTATGTCCAACTTTAACATACTTCCACCATTTTTCACTGTTATCCATTTTTGTGCATGTTTATTTTAAAATTAAATAAATTATACTCAAATATCCGATTTTCCCTGTATTTAGAATTAATTCTATCAACTTTTCGAGTAGTATAAAGTTTATGTTGATTTATTTTCCAACATCCTTCTTCTTTATATAGATATTTATACTTTATTACATTTCCAAGACCAATACTATAACTCATATGAGCAACAGAAAATCTTTGAAATTGATTTAATCCTGGGAAATAATAATCAACTAACTTTAAGTGGTTATCGAAACTAATCCTGAGAATATTATCGGCTGTTTCTTCGGTAACATAATTACCTATCTTAAAAGTAGTAAAAAAGGCGAGTCTTTGTCCATATCCTATAGCTAAATAGCCACAATCATCATATGGTGTAGACCTAAACCCTTCATGGAGTTTTATTAAATTTATAACTTCTTCAAATTTATTAATTACAGTTTCTTTCAACATCAGATTATAAGAATACTGATGTATTGATTCAGATAAATATTTATTAGTAGCATTAGTAGCTGTATAATAAAAACTTATAAGAAATATGATAATAACTATAACTTTTTTCATTATTAAATTTTTAGTTAAACAATAGGAAAAGAGTATTAAACACTCTTTTCCATTTTAAAATTCTCTATAAAATCATTTTCATAAGGCTCATCCATCAATTCTATATCAGGAATAGTAATACAATCTTCAATTTCTTTTTCAGTTAAACCCAAATAATCAGCATAATACTCTATTAATGCAACATGTTTATCCAAGGCTAATAAAGCCTTAGAAACAATTGTTTTACCATCAGAAGATTTAACATTATAAGCTAAACCAGAGTAAGATTTGATAAATGTTTTAGCTTGGATTGAAATTAAACTATACTTTCCTGACCCAATTAACTTAATATCTTCAGAAAATATAGCGGGTATAGAAAATTTAAAGAATAAACCAGTTTTATGTTCTACAATAGATTCAAAGTAAGGAAAATCAAGAAATTTATTCTTATTTTCTACCGAAGCTACCTGAACAAAAATAGCATCATAACTTTTGTTTAACAATGTTTTTATAAAGCAATCTCCAAAACTTACTTTGTTTAATCCTATAAGCGGTAAAATGTAATAATTAAAAATATTATCGCTTGGATCTTTAAGAAATCTATTACCCATAACAGTATATAATTTTAGTAAGTTATTGGTGATATTATTTAATCAAATAAACTTTTACATTCAAATAAAGCATCAACTTTAAACAAATTAGTGTTTTTTATCCACTTTATAGGAAAATCTTCTTTTACTCTTCCTAATATAATCATTTTAGCATTAAGTACATAATGTTGTCTCCAATCGGTCCCATAAACAGATTTATAAACATCTATAACTGATTGGCCTGAATCAATTGCTTTTGCAGCTTTTACTTCTCCTATTCTTCGACAACCTTTTATATTGTCTATAGAATCACCTTGTAATAGCTGAATATTTAGGTTACGGATAGAATCTGCTATAGAAATATCAATAAATTTTAGTTTTTTATATAAATAATGTTTACAAGGAATCTGAAACATATCTTTATCATTATGACATAAAACTATTTCTTTTTCTGGAAATATCTTAAATACAATACTTAAAGCATCATCAGTTTCGATAGTATTTAGTGCTACAGCTCCTAATTCTTCATAGATTTTATATAAAACAGACCTCCAATGAGTAAAGAACTCCGGTGTTTCAGGACGATTAGCCTTATATTCCGGATAAATTTCAAGCCTATAATTTTTATGTTTCTGAGATTGATAAAATAACATATATTCTTCGGCTCCCACACTATTTAAAATGGAAGAAACGAAGTCTTTAACATGATTCTTTACTTTCTCCGCATCAGTCTTATTCTCTAACTTTACAAATTGTTGGTAAGCAACAATAAATCCTAGAGAATCTAAATCTACTATAGCTGAAATCATAACTCTAATTTTAATAGTTTAGCATTTACTGAATCTTTTTCATCATCAGGAATGCTGTCAAAGTAAGAATTTAATAGTTCATAAGCTTGTTTATAAACTTCTAACTTCTTAAATATCTTTATAAAATCTCCTAAATATAAAGAAGCAAATGTTCCTCTGGGCATAAATCTTTCTTTGACTCGCTGAGTTTGTTTGTGGAAAATAACTGGAGTACAAGATATTCCCAATTTAGACATACCTTCTTTAACCTCATTTAGTAATTGTGGATATCTGAGAGTAGTAGTAGAAGTTTTGGCTTGGATAGCCAAGCCAAACTCTTCCATTTTTGAAATAACTTCAGTTATAACATCAATTTTATTATCATCAAAACTTTTACTTAAAAGTCGGGAAGTTCCGACTTTATGAAAAATTTTCTCAGAATTTAATAATGTAACAATTTCTCTTTCCCAATTACTACCGGCATTTTTATTTCGTGTACCGGTACCCATACTAAATCTTATTTAAGTTACTAATCTCTTCTGATTTTTTGTCTAAAGCTTCTCTTTCTTTATCAGCAATTTCTTGTAATCTTAAAATAGTTTTAGCTGAAGATTCTTTTGCATACTGAGAAGAGTGATATAAACCTTTTAAAGTTACATCATCCTCTAAGATATTGTGAGGAAATAATTCCCAAGTACGCATAGCTGATCCATCATCTTGAAAAGAAATAATGTTTGCAGGATCTAAGAAACATACTAAAACAACATCTCCTTGAGATCTGTAGTTTTTAATATAGTTAAGCCCTCCTGTGTATAGACCACCACCTCCAAAAGAATTTTCTTTATTTACATTTGCAGATTCATTAGTATTAGGATTTATCTTAGGTAAATACTGAGCTTCACCTACTTTATAAATATAACCATATTTATCTCCTGAGTAGAAATTCTCTCCATGTTTATGAATAGCTGGAGTAAAATATCTATCTTCGACATATACGGGTTTACCTACAGTAGTTTTCGTTTCTCCGGTTAAAGGATCAATGTCATACTGACTCTGATATTCCTTTTTTAGAACTTGTTTCTTTTGAGGTGAATCATCTGAATTAAGTACTACATTACCTTCTTCATCTGTAACAAGAACCCACTCAGTTTTGATTTCATTTACTACTTTATAAGTAGCCAATAAACCTTCTTGAGTAATAGCCAGATCGTTAAAAGTACAACGTTCAACAGCAGTATCTTCAGATAATCCTTCAGTTTCCACCAACTTATCAACAGCCTCATAGTCAATATACATAGTATTTAAATATCTGCTGAAAAATGCTGCGTCTGTTTCAGAATATTCTTTATCCCTTTGTAAGAATCTGATCCATGCTTTAATAATAGGCATAAAACTAAATCCCTTTTCAAAAGATTCGACTATCCTTTCCGATAATCCAACTGGTAAAGGTTTATCAATAACATATTCATCCTTCTTACCTTTGTTAACTACAAGGTAGTATAAATCCTTAACTGGATTATAATGCAAATAAGGATTAGAAGTAGCAATAAGCTCTTTAAAGTTTAGTATTGTTAATTTATTTGCTTCTTCTAACAATGCATTAGCTTTAGGCAACTCGGTAGAAGAAACAAAATCTTCACTAATCTTTACCAGTTTAGTATACAATTGCTCATTAAATGGTATAGAAAAAGGTTTACCATTTATAGCTCCGACAATGTTTTTGTCTGTTCTATTAATTATTATCATATTTAAAATATTAAGTTACAAAAGTTTATTTAATATAGATACTACATTTGTAATATCATCCATAGACATAGAATCATAATCTAAAAATAGTAAAATATCTACAATTGGTTCTACTTTTTTTATGAATGACTCTATTGTGTTGATGAACTTTTCATCAAATGCAGTAATAGTTAATGGAACATCACTTCCAAATAACTCTTTTGATTTGTCTTTTAATTCATCTGTTTTTCCTTCAGAGATAAGTCTATGAATTATCTCTGTGTTTTTGAGATACTGATCTAAAGCATTAAATATATCAGTTTGTTCAGCAGTAAGTGCTGTATATGCACTTAAAATAAGATCTCTGGTTCCTTCTCTTACATTTAAGGCAATAGATTTATAAGAATCAAAGGTTTCAACTAATTTATCAAAATCATCATCTATACCCTTTAGTTTACTTACAGGTTTCAACCAGTGATGTTTTGCAAATAATTCTGATAAAATTCTTCGTGTATTATACTGTACAAATAACTCATGTAAAGTTAAAGTATCCCCAACTTCATTCATAATAAATTTTTCTAAAGGTATAAAATCTTCTTGTTTACGTAAAAATTCATAATTATCCTGTGATACAATAATAAAATTGTAACCTTCAAAATCTTCTATAACTTTACTACTAGCAAGATATGCAACAACGGCTTTTAGTATACCAGCATCCGAAGTTTTAGCAAAAATATTAGTACCAGATTTTCGTAAAGAATCAAGAGTAAAACTATCATAAGACATATTATATACAAAAGAACTGGAATCATGAGATTTCCATATTTTTTGGGTACTTTCCCGATAAAATTTATTATAGCTTTTCCAATATACATTTTTAACAGTTATTTTTACTTCAGTAGTAATATTAGTAGCTTTTTTCTTACTTTCCCTTTCTAATCTTTTTCTTTCACGTTCTTCTTGAGCAATCCTTTCTTTTTCTGCTTTAATTGCTTCTTCCTTCCTTGCCAATTCATCAAAATATTCTTGAGGATATTCGAAAGTATCTAAATTAATAGCATATTTTTCAAGTAAATATTTAAAAACTGTAATTGCATTAAAATAAGTCGCTTTAGAAGAAGATCTTTCAGCAGGACGTAAATAATAAAAATTACTTATTGAATACTTTTTTAAAATATACTCAACAAATTCTATATTTATAGATTTTTCAGAAGCGTATACTACTATTTTAGAATTGAGATCTTTTGCATAAACATTATCTTGTGCAATAACCGTTTTTCCTCTATAAGAATTCAGATAAACATTTTTTAAAGTAAAATATTCTTCCACATTATAGTCAGAGAAGAATGAAGTATTTAAAAATCTAAAATCTTCTGCTAAACCATCTAAAGTATCAAAGTCTTTAAATTCCCAAACTAAATTAAGATTAGCTTTCGGAACAAATCTTTTAAAAGTATGAAGAACTAATTCTCCTTCTACTTTACTTTTAGTCTGTCCCATAGTACCACACCATTCAAAATAGTTTTCAATATAACTTATTTTATCTTGAAGATATAATTCTGCATCTTTAGTAACTTCTTGTATTTTAGCAAGAACAGTAGTTTTAGTCTTTTCAGACCAGATTACATTCTCTCTCGATTGATTTACATCAATATCACTAGGAGATACTTTAATCCCTATATTTCCATACCGTTTTTCCATGCCTAACTCAGACCAGGAGATTATACCGTAATTAACTCCATCTAATACAAGGTGAGGTTCTGACATAATACTTGACTTGGTTACGATGCAATTATTAGAATCAAATTCCGGCTCTAATAGAAATTCAAACTCCATCTTTATTGAATTTTCTTCACAGAAAAAACTTACTCTATCATAAAAGTATAATAACTGTTCTTTTATAGCTCGAATATAATTATCCTTTGTATAGGATTGTACCTCGAGCTCAATTGTTACTCCATTTGCAGCTTTAGTTGAATTCCAAACTACCGGGATCTCTAGTTCAGTACCTTCTTTAGAATGACCTTTCCATACTTCAGTATATCCACTAAAATCATCTTTGGTTATACAATGAAAATGTTCTTTGTATATCATAAAAGAAGTAGTATACCCATTGTAAACGGTTCTAACTACAAAAAATTCAGCACCGGTTGCTAAACCACTCTTGGCTCCAATTCCAAATTTTCCTATAGCATATTTAGTATTTCTTTTGCTAGACCATCCCAATTTTAAATAATTACGCAATCTTTCAGAGCTTAATCCCACACCTTTATCTAATATAGTAATTAAATCTTTTGGGGCTTCTTCTCTTCGCGTATAGACTATTTCAACCTTTTTTGATTCCATATCAAGAAAGGAGAAATCATAGTAACTTGCATCAAAATTTGAATCTATAACAACGTCTTCAAATCTTGTAACAAAGTACTTATTCACATCAGTTCCATTCATAATAATATCAAAAGCAATCTCCTTCTCCCTAATACTATCTAAAGCATTAGAAAATATTTCCCTGATAAACGACTTTATAGGGAAGCTATATTGAGATTCTTGAAGATTACTAAATATTAAATCAATAGAAGCTTCATCAAGCTCTTTAACAAGCCCAATATTCTTACTTTCACTTATATCCAATAACGACATTTTCTATTTCTTTTAAGCTTTCTTTTTCTTTATTTAAAGTTTTCATGTAAAAATATCTATCAGTAACATCCTTTTCTTTTATTGAAGTAGGATAGTTAATAGAGATAAGACCAGGGTATTTATCTAAATAAGCTTTTGTAGCTTCGATTCCACCCTGATCTCTATCCAACCAAATAAAAACGCACTTATAGCGGATAAATAACTTTTTCATTATAAAATCTGGTATCATAGTATTTTCGCTCTTTCCTGCAACAGAATCCCAATCGAAATGTTTCCTAAAAAACATTACTTCCTTCATAGCTTTAGTAATAATTACAAATGGTAACTTATACTTTAATTGTAAGAATCCTTCTACATAATTAGGAGGAAAATCAGTTCTAAATCTTTCTCCTTTTGGATTAAATGGCATACATAATTTATAATATTTACCTATTTTATATGCGATACAAAGAGTTTTTTGATACACTAGAAATAGATTAAACTTTGCCATAGCTACATTATATACATTATACATTTTTAATATGTCTGATGTAATATCATATTTTCCAGTAAAGTAATCTAAAAATGATGAGTTATACCTTTTAGATACGATTTCTATTTTGGTTTTTGGTTTTTTACTGTAACTTTTTATTATTTTTGCTCGTGGTTTAAATGTTTTCGGAGTTCCTGCAAGACCTATATCAAAATCAATATTGATTTGATGCAATACATCTTGAAATGGAATAAGATTATCCCAATCCTCAGATAACAAATGTCTAACAAATTTTAGTACACCACCTTTTAAATTTCGGCCATGATCTTTAAACATGATACTACCATCTCTGGCTTCATATAAAGCAAAAGAAGGATGCTCATCTGAATCTCTTAAAGGAGAGGAGTAGATTTTATTTATCTCTAACTCCTTTCCTATGTAAAATGAAAATATTGAATAATCATCTACATATTTATGTATAGATTCTACTGATAAGCTATTTTCAATCAAATAGTCTTCCAGTAAACACATGATTATTCCTTTTTCGGTTCAGGAAAAATTTCATTTATAGTAACATCGTTAGCTGGAGTAGTATTTTGTCCATTATCTCCAAACAATGTTTCAGCAGTTTTTACTTCAGCCGGAGCAGTAGGATCAGTAGCAATATCAATCATTCTATCCAATTTATGTTGAATCTCGTAATCAGACCATTCAATAGCTGATTTTTCAACATCCATACTTTCAATCCAAGGTGTATAAATACTCAATGGTAAAGCAGCGAAATTGTTTTTTGATTGTCTGGGAAGTTTAATCCTAAATAATTCAGGTCTGGTTGTTAATTTATGGTCTGCTATAGCTTTAACAAAAGCTTTAGAACAATCCATCATAAATCCATTAACAAATTTTTCATCAGTCCATTTAGAATCTAAATTTTCTGCTGTGGCTCCGTATTTAGCAAAAAGTTTTGCTAAAGCTCCTCCCCCAAGGTATTTATCTACTTCTTCTAATTTAAGATAGATACCTAAAATACTTTTCATATAGGATACATTACGCTTTACATCTTTTGCGATTGCTTTTGGATCCCTTGGAGTAGTTTTACCAAACTCTAATACGAATATAGTTGGTAAGAAGATATTTATACTATCTTCTATATCTCCATCATTTACAAAAGCATCAAAAGTTGAGCTCGTACCTCTAACGAAGTTAAATGTTAATCCTTTATCAGTTACTTCTGTACCTGAACCTATTTTTACATTTTCATTAATCCCTAATCTTATCATATTTAAAAAATTAAAAAGTTACAATTTAATCTATCCAAGCAGGTTTTATTTCACCTTTACGATATTTTTCCATACGCTCTAAAATAAATTTTAGGTCATTAGGAATATATTTCTCTGGAAACATTCCTGCTGGAGTTTTAGCTAAATGAATTCCATCAGTATTAGTTAAAAACTTATACTTCGTAACTCCAGCTTCTTCAATAACTACAGAATGAAACAAACAATCTACATAGCTTGGAATATCAATAGTATTGTCGAGTAATTTACCCGAAGTTTTCATACCAATATGTCCATCTTCTTTAATATCTGTATGTGCGAACACAAATACATCAACATTAGAAGTATTTCTTGATATAGCAGTTACTAAATGTTCAGCTACATCTCCTCCAAAATCATTCCACCTGGCAAATACTTCTCCTCCGGAATTTCGAGCTCTAAAAGCCATACTATTAATTCTGGCATTAAAGAAATGATTAAGATCTTCTATGATAATTAATTTTATAGCTGGATTTTTAGCAAATATTGTAAGTACTCCATCAATATGATTAATTTCATTTGTAGTAATCTTATTCTTTTTCTCTACATAGACTTTATTGAAGCCAGGAAATAATTCTTTATTATTAGGAACTATTATAGCTGTAGTCTCTGGATTAACATATCTTAAAGAAGAAGTTTTTCCAGATCCACTTCTTCCAATAACTAAGGATAATCTCATATATTAAAATTTTAATTTAAAGTCCAACTTGTACTTTTTCATAAACTGCTTGTAAATTAGGTAAATCATCAGGTCTGGGTAATGTAGAAAAATACATACACTCACCTAAGAACTTTAATCCAAAACTTACATCTGAAACTCCATAACTATTTTTTAAAATATGCAAAGACCTAAATCTTTGATTTCCATCTGGAGTTAACAGTCCACGTTTTATATCATATCCTTTGTAAAATCCCTCACTATCATATGAACCATATTTATACGGATTAAACAAACTGAGAACAAGATCAGCAGATTCAACAGTATTACCGGTATCTTTAAAGTCCTCATACAAAGGCTCTAAGTTCCCTTTTGAATACTTTAGTCGAGTAATGTCCGATAAAGATCTATTGAATTGAGAAATAGCAATAGGATTAAAATTATACACATCACGAGCATCAGATAAAACAGCGTCCAAAGCATCGATAGCTTGTTTCTTTCCAATGTAACCGTCTTCTTTAATTTTTCCAACATGGTCTACAATAATTGTGATTATATATTTTTCATTCTTAGGGACAAATAGCCTGGAATTTTGTTTCATTACATAGCTTTTGTCTTGAAAATTAAATCTTACAATAGGGACATTTCCTTTTCTTGTAGCTATAACTTCGCCCTTGAATTTCAATTTCTCTACTCCGTCAATGAATACAGTATTTATATCAGTAGTAATAAGAAAACCTAGCCTTTTTCCTAACAATTCAATTTCTTGCTTTATTTCATTTACTGTTTTTCTGCCATCTTTAATATCTACCATCTCAAGAAAAGCATCCATCCAAGGCTGTAATTTATCAATAAAAAGTTGTTCTTCAGGTAATACTTTTCTAAATGGATTATTTCCTAGTATTATCTCTGAACTAAGTCTGATACCATGTTTAACAAAAAGTAACCAACTAGTTATTTTTGCTAATTTGGCCCTAACCTGTCTTTCCATAGAAAAATATAAACCTTCGAAATAGATATCCGATTTAGTAACTTGTAACCATTCATATGGTTTTAGTAAAAAATCATCATCTACAAAAGATGTTTTCCCTACCCCGCTTACTGATCCTACAAGAGTATATCTACCTTGAACTATATTAAATATGTTTCCAACTCTGGCTAATTGATTTGGAATAATTGGAATGCTTCTATTTTTTAATGTGTCTAAAAATTCATTATATACACTCATAAGAAAAATGTATTACTCTGACTTTCATCAGATCTTTTTTCATAATCATTGTAAACAGTCTCCCATAAGCCTTCCATGAAATACTTACTCATAGCCGGTTTTACCGTACTTTTATCTTTGTAGTACTTTTTAGTACGGTCTACTAAGATAGAAAAATCTATTGAAGGATCACCAAGAATTTTGATGAAAGTTTCAATAGATTTTGTTGTAGTAGTCCTGAGTGCATAATTAATAGAACCCCCTGAAAATGAAGGTATTGCAGCATCAATAAAAAATAACTTTAATGCCTGAGTACCAGAAATACCTAAATATCTATCAGGTAAATTCTTACAATTACATACTAATTTCTTAGGATTTATAAATGAATAATTTTCTCCAACTCTTGTAATGACTCTTCTTTTTATTAACTCTTTCAAAATCTCATCTTTTGTCATTCTATTCTAAATTTTTCATCTGTATCTACAAAACCAAATCCATCAATAAATGTTTCACCAACATTATCAACTAATTCTTTTAAAATAAATTTAACTTCATCATTAGTAGCATTTTTTTTTAACTGTAAAAAACAAACTAAATCACTTGTATGTTCCTCATAAGATAAGTTACAGCCTTTATAATCACACTTTACTTTATTTAAAGTTCTTTCATCTAATATACCACCATAATTATCACTGGCATAAGTTATATGTTTAGGTCCTACTATATAAGGATGAGGTTTATGATTTACATTTAATACATCTTTTACCCGAAATACATCTTGAAGTGATAATAATTCTTCAATTTTAGTTTTTTTTTCATCATTTGTCATCATAAATCTGATTTTATTTGTCTCCAATCTAAAGTCTTAGAAGTAGTAAGATCCCAACCACCTAACATAGTATTAGCCCATTTAACAGCAGCAGTAGGAGCTTGAATAAATCCTTTTTTTGTCCTACGCATAAAGTATGGAAGTAAAACAAAAATATAAGCTAAATCATCTGGATCCAATCTCATCATTCTACCTAATCTTTGTCTCATCTTGGTATCACTACTAAAATAAGATTCAAATATTGCATATTTAAGATTATCCATATTCACTCCGCGATTAATTTTATCCACAAGACCTAACTCCTTAATAATACCTTTATTGAATTCCTTAAAATTCTTGTTATTAACCAAATCAGGATTATTTCCATGATAAGTATGTGGAGTTATTTTATCAACTTGTGTAGTTCGCTTAGAAAAGATTACAATCTTCCCATCAGGATCTTGTGAATGTAATTGGTCTAAAGCACGTTTACAAATATCAATAGAAGTGGAGGAATTAAGTAAGATTTCAGCTCTTTTATTAGCTGATACCTGTAACATAGCTTTAACCCTGGCTACTTCTTTATAATTACTTGTAATCATTGCCTTTGATTCTTCCTGAGCTATTTTACCAGATAAAATCCTAACCTGAGAATCCCAATAATTATAGGCATGATTTTCACTTTGGACAAAAGACTTAGTTCCTTTGGCATATAATACCTTTATATTCTTATCTTTACCAAGATCAAACTTAATAAAGATAATAGGAGTATGATTTACTAAACCATCCTTCTGAGCTTGTTCCTGAGTATATTCGACAATACAAGGAAAGAATTCTTCAAGTATTGGTCGTTTAGATTCATTAACAAATCCTGTCATAGCAATCATATTAACCTTGCTATACGTCTTAAAGAATTTACTATACTCTGGAGTTAGAGCAAAATCAGCTTCATCAGCTATGATTAAATAATCATCTAAGTTTTTACTCCATTTATAAACCGTTTGATATGTATTTATTTCGATATATTTTTCAAACAAATCCAGTTTATCCCAGCATTCGAATTCTTCTTTCCAGTTAAAATCCTTTAATCTATTATTGTCAACAGTTATTAGAATCTTTTTAAACTTTAATATTTCTTGTAAAGGTTCAATCAAATCAATTATGATTTTAGATTTACCTACTCCAGTTCCAATAACTGCTGAATTATGTATAAAAGAATCTTTCTTAGCTTTATTATAAATAATATCACCAAGCTCTTTTTGTTTTTTATCCTTCTTCGTCATTCAACTTAATCCCTTTCTTTAATAACCATTCTTCCATATAATCAGCTCTGGCTTTTACGGCTTTAAATAAATCCTCAAGACTCTTTGCTTCATCTATATTAAGAAAGGTATTATGATTTATACACGGGTTCATTGTGAATTCTGAATCAAACCAAACACAGTCTTTACAAGGAAAATCAAAATTATAATGATCTTTTACAAAACATAAAGAACAAGTTCCTGTACTACCATATCCTGTAAGATTGGAAATTATTAAAGCTGGATAGTCTTCTTCATCCTCTAAATCTTCTGCACTATATCGATTAGGAAGGTTTAACTTTTCTTGTATCAATTCTTCCATAGTTATAGAGCGATAGTTTTTAATCAACTCTTTAAATTCTTTTAAGTTTTTCATACTACTAACCATTATATTCAGATTTTAAAAATAGATTGCAGACATCTTCAGAGCTTATTTTACCTTTAGACCAGTTAGCCCATACTATCTCATTATCAAGTAACCAATTTAATAATTCTATACATAGTAATCGTTTTTCTTCATTCATATCATTATTCCTTTAAAATTTTATTTTGTTTACGTAATTCTTGAATACCTAATACATTAATTTTATGTTGTATAGCATTTTCAATTTCAAGTTTTGCTTCAAATACAACCTCATCCATATTTTCCTGAAAACATTTAGCAAAGAATGGAATATTACTAGAAATTTCTTGTGTTAACCACTCTATGTGCCAAGATAAATCATGTATATCTTGTTTGGATAAGGTTTTCTTTTTAATTATTTCTACAGCTTTTTGTTGGTTTGCTTTTATTTTACTAGCAAACTCCTTCATACGTTCTTCAAATTTTCTACGGACAAATTCCTTTCTATTTTCTATAGGTGGAAGTTTTTGAACATTACCTTGAAGATATTCAATAGTACAAGGTATACCTTCCTGATTCATAGAAGTAATAAGCTCTGAAAATTGTCCTGCTGTCATACGAACTGAAATTACTTTATTTAGTGAATGATACCTGTCCTGTGTTAAATCTCTATCAGTATCTGATTGATGTAACTCCATCATAATATAGTGATCTTGCTCTAATTCGCTACCATAGAACCTAGCATGTCCTTGTATCCTAGAAAATCTTATCTGTCCGTAGGAAGGATGTGTATATCTTTCTCCTTCATTATCCATAATATGTAAATTTAAAGTATTCTTAATCTTTAGTCCATTTACTATCAATATATGGTTGAGCTTTCAGTAAATCAGATTTTAATCCGAGTTTTCCTGTAAGTTCCATATAATATTTAAGCTTTTTTGCCCACATTACAGATAATTCTTTAATGGATTCAGTGGCCCATTCATCGTGAATAGGAAGCAATAATCGAATCTTTTCCTGATAAGAGTTATTAAGAATGAACCTTCTAAGTAAAACACCGGAAATCTTTAATAAACTTGCCCCGGCTCCTTGAATAGGATGATTCATACTTTCTTTCATTATAGAACTTTTCTGTTGTTCAGCTTCTTTTTGCTCACTATAAGACATCTTAACATATTCATTCATTTGTTTATAGCTAAGTTTACCTATAATTGCCATCTTCCAATCATCATAAAATCGTGGTCTACCTAAAACCGGTTCCAAAATAAGTCCATGTTTAACACCATAGTCTGCAAACTCCTCTAACCTAATTTTAATATGTGGAAAAGCTTTAAAAAATTCATCTATCAAAACCTGAGCCTCAGTCTTAGAACAATTTAGTTTAGGAGCTGCTCCAAAAGCAGTTAATCCATAAGATAATCCAAATGCAATAGTCTTTTCTTTATCTCTATACTCTTTATGAAGTTTGCATTTGCATTTCTGTTTTGATTTAACAAAATCACAATCTTCTTCAGCAGCTTTAGTCCATTTATCTTTAAATATTAAAACACTATTTGAACTATGGATATCGTAACCTTGTTTTAAAGCATCTAACCAGGTAGTTTCACCAGACATTAATGCAATAATGACTAATTCTTCGGCACTATAGTCAGCTCCAACAAAATTATATCCCGGAGTAGCTATAAAAGCATCCCTATAAATTTGCATCTTTGGAATGTTCAATAAACTTGGCGCACGAGTAGATAATCTACCAGTAGCCAATACTGAATTAAAACTGGTTCTTATTCTACCATCACTATCAACATGTTCGAGAAATTTAATTCCAAATGTAGTTACAAGATTAATTATATCAGAATATTCCTGATACTTAGGAAATAATTCATGCATAAGTAGATTAGCTGTAACAGTTTCTTTATTGGTAGATTCTATACTTGCATTTATCCATTTAAATATAGTTAATTTCTGATCAGAACTATTCCAATTTATTGTAACAGTATCTTTAGGAATTAATAAATTATTTTCGATTAATTTATCCCTAAAATTATTCTCAATTAATGTATCAAGTAAAGGAGAAAAGTCTTCTTTAGTTCCATTCTTTATAATAAGTTTAAGTATAGAAAAATCGGATAAAATATCCAAATTGTTATAATACTCACTAGATTCCCAGGTTTTTCCTGTAATCTTTAACCCTTCAGGAAAATCTGGATCATGTGCTTGTAAATACTTTTTTAATCCTTCTTTAGAAGTTTCTTTTATATCTGGAAATATCCAGGATAATACCAATTTCTTTTTTGCTGAACTAGTCCAAATTCTATCAAATCTATCTTCAGGAACATAAAAGTTATTCTCAATTAAACTTTGTAAGGAAAAATTATTTAGGACAATATTATTAAGTTCCCTCTCTTTCTGTTGAAGAACTGGTAATGCCAAATCATAATTCTTTCTCCATATATTTTGATCAAACTGTATTCCATCAAATTCAATATCTCCTAATACTTTAGAAAATTCATTTTCCCACCAGATTGTTTTTATTAGTCCTTTTCGAGACTTAAATCCAACACTTTTATCATGAGCTTTAGCTTCTTCAATCTGAAGTCTTCTTATCTCAGCTAATTTTAAAGTATCCAATGCTGCATAAGCAATCTTCTCATCAGTAAATATATCATCATCAAAAGATAATTGAAGAGCCTTACTCATATCAATATCAAACCTTCTTTTATAAATACCGGCAAGACTAAAAAATCCTTTTTCAGAAGTTTTACCTGCATATAGTAACTTTTCTACTGCAAATGCATCCCAAATATTTCTAAGTCTTACACCATACTTGCGAAATAAAACATATTCAAAAGTAGTAACGGTTATTAATAATGCACTGGTAGTTTGTAGAAGATTTAATAATTTAGATTTTTGGTCTGAAGATAAAGATGACCATTGGATAACCCAGGTAATATTTTCAAACTGGTCAGTAAACTGTACAGATCTTAATTCTCTTTCTAATATAGATTTATGAGTAGTAGTTTCAACATCCAAACCTAATATTTGTTGCTCAGAAAACCATATAAGAAACTCTTCAAAAGAAGAACAAAAGCTATACTTTGTAGTATAGCTCGTAGATCCTATATAATTGAGTTTACTCATTATCTAAAATCTGTTCAATGTTTTCATCTTCAGTATTCTCAATATTTATAGTTTCTTCAACATCAGTAGTAGTATCATTGTGTATAATACTAATTGGATAAAAGGTTGTAGATTCTCTGCGGACATATTTAACTTCACCTTTTTGATCACCACTACTAACAGTTTTAGGTAAACTATAAATACCGGAAGCATTTGTTAAAGGATAATCCCATTCAATTTGTAATTCTACATAATGAAAATCTTTATCTACTTTATACATTTCGATAAGTAAAGGAATTAAATCTCTTTTAACAAATACTATAGGAGCATTTGTAGATTGTTTCTTAACATCTGTTTTAGCTCCTAATTTTGGATTAGATGGATCTTTTACTGTACTGAAGAAAATGACTTCAGGAAGATCATTTCCTAATTTTTTATACATTAGCCAGTTTCTTGAATCGGTAAAATCAATTCCACCTGTTCCTACTAATTTTTCTAACTTCTCCGAGTAAAAGATTTTACCAGTATTCGTAATTAGTATATCACCTTTTTCAGGTGTTTTAATACTAATTTTAGAACTACCTTTAACTTCTTCTACTTCAGCTAGTTTTACATTTTTTAATGCTTCTAAGTTCATAAAATTTTCAATTAATTAATAAAAAAAAAGAGCAGAAAAACAATATACGAATAATACTGTTTCTCTGCTAAAATATAAAATACAAAATTAAAATAAAAACCTGACTCTTAGGCTGGCTTACCAACTTTTTCAATCACCCCCTTACAACACAATAAGTAAGCTACTAAGAGTCAGGGAATTAACCAACTAAAATACAAAGTCTTTAAAACGGAAGTAAATCTTCTCCCGGTATAATGTCTTCAATTTTTATTTTGTTAATTGATTCCTGTAAAGATTTTTTATCACTCAATTCCTGTTCATTTAAAAGTTCATCTGGTGAACTTAATAAAAAATCTTGATACATGTATTCTACAGCATCAACATCAGCTTCTGTAGAAGTTTCAAATTCTTCCCAAGGATTTCCCATAATAGTTAATTTATATATTCAATTCTAAACCCTTTATTGTTACCAAACTGTGAAATAGCTCGTTGTTCGGCTTCTTCTCTTGAAGCAGCATAAGGCCATGTGGTTCTTGTCTCTCGGAATAAACTACCTTCATAACTATCCCATGACATTCCTACTTCATATTCTCTATATCCATTTTCCATAACTATAATATTAAAAATAAAATAAAAGCACCAAGACATAGAATCTAATATAAACAAAACCGTATTCTAGCAACATACCATGTTTTGACGTATAAACAATAATAATTACTAATAAAAATGTCTTGATGCTTTAAAAATTACCAGGATTGATTAGGAATTTCTTCCCCTATTTTAATCATACCTTCGTTTAATCGAGCTTTAAAGTAAGCTTTATGACAACCTTTTAAAATAATCTTTACAGATTCGTCTAAATCATCTTCAAACAGTATAGATTTATCTTCATTGTATATCAACATCTGGGATGATTCACCATTTGTAGCTAAAGATTGTTGAACTTTAACAATAAATTCACCTTTTTTTAAGGGTTTATTCATTTCATCAATTGATTTTTCTTTGAATTTTCCCATGATTACAACTTTAATTTTTTCTGAAAAGATATTGATTTAACCTCTTCTTTAGTTAATTTACCACCTTTGATAAAATATTGATGGATTAATGTATTAATCAATCTGGCTCCAAGAGTATTGAATTCGTAAGTTTTCTGTAGATAAGCTTTAATGCTATAAATCACCTGTTCACGGTCAGAATCTTCAAATAATTGCAAATAATTTGTAAGTAATTCTGAATTTTCCAAAATAGAAAATAAATCTTCTAAAGCTAAAGGCTTAGTATTGTAAATCAAACCTACTCTTCCTAAGAATTCAGTTTTCATACCCAACTCTCTTAGCCTATCTAAAGTTAAATCTTCCTCTCCATTAAAGGCTCCTGAAAATATAAACAATGTATTTGATACTGGTACATTAATATACTTACCATAGTCCCCAAATATAGAAGTATACGGAGATTCAAGAATTTTCAAAAATTCATTTTGAACTGCTGTAGTATGTTCATCCGCAATATCACTATTAACATTACCTACTACGAATAATTTATCAAATTCATCGACAAATACTATAGTAGGTTTATTGCTAATTTGAAGTAGTCCAGATAAAGCTTTTGCAAGACTATTACCTGAAGTGCCTTCTTTTGTCAATTGGGCAGCATTAATTTCAATAAAATTCAGATCATAGCTCACAGTCATATTCCTAATAGTAAAAGATTTCCCTGTACCAGAAGCTCCTGTTAAAATGAAATGGGGCCTAATTGCACAATCTGAACTTTTGAAAATATCAAATATCCTTTTTACTTCAGAAATTAACTGATCTTGTCCAATTACATTATAGTTTTTCATAATTATTTAGCTTTTAAATGTTTAATAACTCTGGCTTCATGGAAAACTTCAGTCTCATTTCCATCTTTATCTACTTGAATAGTAGTATTAGCAGGAATAGTCTGAAAATAATATTTTCCTTTTTTATTATCAGAACTTCTTCGTTTATTTATCCTATGAGAAATATGCCCAATACAAACATTAATAATTTGAGTTTTCTTTTCTCCTTTAGTATTTTCAAAATCTGCTATAAATTTAGAAGCCGGAATATTACTTCCAGGTCTTAAAGAATTAATATATTGTTTGTAAATTTGTTTTGTAGTATAAGCCCAGTTTGTATCTTTTTTCTGTACAAATTCATCAGCCATTGACTGTCTTATTCTTAAAACTTCACCGGTTTTAATATTAGCTATACAAACTAATACACCATATTTTAAAATTGCTCCATGTGTAAATGGATACACTTTTTGTTTTTTAACAGGAACCTCAGTTACCTGTTCTTCTTCTTCATTAGCTTTCATTGTTTTACCTCCAGCATTTTTAATTAATAATTTCCAAATTTAATACCCATATAGACTCTTTCATAACTAGCCCTATAGCTATTAGTAAAAGACGCTGTCCATCCATTAGTAACAGGATGTGTACAGGAATGTTCTATACCAATATTTAAAAATTTATAAGAGTAATATACCCCTAAAGTATATTCAATAGATACAGGAGATAAATTAATTATATCCGTATTATCCATCCAATTCACTACACTTGTTCTAAATTCAAAACTTTTCCATCCAATCTTTAAATTAATTTCTGTAAATAAAGAAATAGTTGAATCAGAAGAATGAACTCTAAATTGTTTAGAAGAAGTATAGATAGATTTAGACCAGTCAGTCCAACCTACATTAAATTCACTTTCAAACTTAACCTGTCCCTTAGTACATATAGAAAATATTAATAAAAATATAATCATTATTGTTTTCATAGCTATATCTTATTAAGTTTTTTCTTTAAACTCTGAATTTCCTTATTAATTCTGTTAATATCTGAATCGATTAAAGGAAGTTTCTCACCTGTCTTTTTAACAGTTTTTACTCCACTATCAAGTTGTGCTTCTAATCTTTCAAGAGCACCTTGTAATCTTAATTGCTTCTTTGTATTCATACTATTTAAATTTAATTATTGTTTATAAATTATTATTCAATTAACATTATCCAATCTCCATCACTAAATGGGTCTGGAATAACCGGGTATTCATCACAATCCGTAGTTTGTTCTAAATATGAGCTATCTATTGCAAACATACCTCCATTAGGATGTTTATAAACTGATAATTGTACATCTCCTTTGGTATCTATATCTTTTACAATTATCTCTTGAACGAATTTTGCTATTATCATATTATACTATTTTAATAGTTGTTATTAGTTTGGAATAATGGATTCGAACCACCGACCTTTGTCTTGTTTGGTAATCTCCTAGGTCTCAAACCTAGACTCTTCTGAACCAAAATCAGATGTGTTGCCAATTACACCAGAGATCAATAACAAAAAACCAAACCATAGAATCCGGAATCTCCCGTGTTTAGAAGATCAAATTCATTATTACCCAGTAGAACCTTTGTCTATAGCCTTATTTCTACCTTTTGATTTTAACCGTTGAGTGTTCCTTCCCACCGTTATGGTTTGGATTAATTCTTATTGCTATTTAGACTTATCGCGCATATAAAAGTTAGCTTCTGTTTCAACAGAACCCAATAATTTTTGAGCCGCTTGTCTTTGAGCCTTTTTTAACCGTTTTTCTGATCTTTGAAATTTCCAAAGAACAACAAAAAGGATTATACCAAGTAATCCTATACCTGATAATAAAATAATAGTTGTGATATCCATAGTTTTAGATTTAAGAATTTAGATCTCCTCTTCATAAAATAAATCATCAAATTCTCCTGGCAATAGTCCAGATATTAAAAATTCGCATTCATCTGCACTTAAATAAGGAAAAGCATCTTGAACTTTAGTTCCATTACAATAATGTCTATACTGAGCTTCAGTAACATTTAAATCCAAGGAATTCAATTTCCCAGTCATCGGATGTTTTCTTTGTATGATCATTGTCTCATAAATTTTTGATTAATAACTATAAATCCGTTATGATTTACTAAAAAATCAATTTTACCCCAACTTTTGTTACCGATATTAGTAGCTGATTCAAGATTAATTGTATATTCAGCTTGAATAACAATTGTTCTTTGAACTGGAGTAGCTCTAAATAAATCAGAATTCTTTTCTTTAAATTCCGAAAAATATTTTTCATTTGCTGCATCAATACCCAATAAATAGGTATCTTTCTCAAGCTCTTTTCTATTTACACCTTTTAAATATTTTTCATACTTGTCTTTTATAAAGGTTTCACTAGGTAACTTATAATCAGTAACCCTTTTAGTAATAGCCTGATCTGTGGTTATTAAACAACCTTTTTTTTCTAATTGTTTAATGACTTCATCCACACTTTTGTGTTTACGTCCTAAAATTTTCATTTTTATATGTATTAATTATTAATGTGACCTTTTCAACGCACTAAGCTTAACACCTATTTATACTCGCTTAGTCGAGTAAAAAGGAGAAACTAATCTCCTTTTATAAAAATCTTATGAATTCATATGCATTACTGAACTCAGTAATAATAAATAATTTATTGTTTTCTATTCTAAATTTATAATCTAAAGTAGCGTAACCCAAATAAATTATTACATGATCATCCATTACTTCATAAGTTCCGGTTTCATACACATTTAATTCTGTATTTGCATATGTAAACTGTCCTTCTTCAGTAAATAAAAATGTTATATCATTAAGATCATCAACATATTCCCAACCTCCTACAATCGGATTTATAGTTACTTTATCCTTACAGCTAGAAGCCATTATTGTAAAAGCAACTACTAGAATAAAAATTGTGCGTTTCATATATTTGATTTTAATTGATTACAAATCAAACTCCTTAAAATAAGATTTTAATGCATTCTTTTGAGCAGGATTTAATTTCCTATTTCGTAATTCATTGCAAAAATATGCAACTAATTGCATTAATTTATTAGAACTTAATTCTTTTCGTTTCAATATACCTTTTAACAATTCTATATATTCAGAATCATCTAAAGTAGTTAAGATACCTTCAATTAAAGCTACAATATCAATACTATGATGAACATCTTTATAATCTTTCTCGATATCCTTTACAAATTTAATTCTTAATGGCATAATTAGTTATTTAGTTAATTTATTAAAGCCCCTTCAATAGGAATTGAACCTATCCTATGTTTCTTGCATAGCCCCACTACTGTGTTTCCTTAGAGTGAAGGGGTATTTTGTTACTCTTTTTCATCTTTTATCCTGTCATGAAATCCAAAAGACAAAAAATGACTACGTTTAGATACAGGTTTATTGAATTTATTTGTAACTTTATTTGCCTTTTTCAACTGAGCTTTTATTCTATCAGATAAATCTTCCGAGTACTCTTTAGTATTTAATTTCTTAGCCATATTAATCCTTTTTAAATTTATCAACCATTTCTTTTATTTCTTTACGTAATTTTGGTCTAAAGAAAAGCACTATTTCTTTCCAAATTACATATAATCGCAGTTTAAGATTCCTCATACTAATCTACTAATTTAATAGAACCGCTACCAGGATAATCTTTCGGATTTTTGTCTTTATTCTTTCTATTAATAAGACTAAAGAGACATCTCAATGAATAAAACACCAGTTTCGGTGCAATATCATTAGGCTTTATACTTTCTGTTGATTCTTTCATTCCTTTTTATTTTTATTAAACCAATCTTTAGAATATAATTCTAATTTAGCAGTTAAATGTTCGCTTCTTATAAAAGACCGTATACATTCAAATTCTTCAGAATCTTGCTCTTCTTTCCACTTAGCTCCTTCTATAAAAGAATAATAAGCATTCATTCCTGTTGAATTATAGTATTCTTCTTCTGCTATATCAAATCCTTTTTTTAAATTAGCATGTTTTCTTGCAATTTCTTCAATTGTTTCCATATATTTTATTTTAGTTAGTTTCACATATAAATCTAGCAATTGTAACCCAATACTTTATTTTGTTTCTAAGTATTGGAGCACATTTTACTATTTTATTATTTTTAATTACAAATCCAGCACATAAATATTTGGTTGTAACCTTATATAATCCGTCCTTCATATAAACAAAATTAAAAACAAAACTACTTAAAAATTTAATTAAGTAGTTTTGTTATACTATTAAAGTAAAACAATTGCTAACACAACTGCTCCAACAATTACTAATGCAATAGCACCAGCTCTTTTCATCCTATTAAAAACATCTAAAATCATAATATTTAAATTTAGTTGAATATTAATAAAAAAAATCCTTCTGTACCTGGCAAGGTAATAGTTACTTAACCGCCTATTCGCATTTTAGCTACTACAATTGGACTATGCATTACATAGTAAATCTATCTTAATCCACAAACTGATTTGCCAAATCTACGACTAACGGTTCACAAACTTAATTGGCTGCATATTAAATGCTTCATAAGCAGAAAGATTTTATATTTTAAAAAGATTTGATAAGTTTTGATTAATGATAGATTTGAACATTACGTACTATCACTTCATCCTGCTATTATACTTTCGTATTAATCAAAACACAATAAAGTTGTTTAATAATCTATATACTATTTCAACATTACCAAATAAGGGTTGTAAGCATACTTTTTATTTTACATATTAAACAACAATATTGACTAAATAATTATGAATGTCATCTTTAATTATTTAGTTACCAAATCTTTATTTTATCCCTATTAATAATTCAGCATCTTTTATACATACATAAGTATATAAACCTTTTAATTGCTTTAATGTTAAATTACATAAACTTATTTCACCATATTTATAAACATATTCATCCATATGTGAATCTTTCCAATCTAATAAATAATATCTTATTCTTGACGGAAGTTTTTCTATTGCTAAATCTTTATTTTTAATCATAACTTTGAATTTATATTTTCCTGGTTATCAACCCAGGATTGCACAATTAATTTTATTAAGGAAACTCGCTTGATGAATCCCACAATTAATAATAAAATTATAAGACAAATACTTTCATATTTGAATGCTAAATAATTGTTTCGTAGATCCCTTCCCATTAAAAGTTGGATAAACCACAAACTTATTTAGCTGCCAATACAAACAGATAGAGGAACATTTTCCGGTCCTTTTATGTTTCAAAGTTTCACGGGCCACCTTGTTTGTATTATATTGTTATCATATCAAATAAATTGACTTAGATACTTTATTCTATGGAGTCTCAACAGCTAACTCCATTCACCTCGTTTTCATCTGTACCAATACCTAAGTAGTTGGTGAGGTTAAATTTCTCAACCTAACACAGTCATTGACAGTTAAATTGGCCAGGAACTTACTGGATAGTTGTACAACAACTCTTTAATTAATGTCTTTACGTATACCTTTATTAATCAATCTTAATAGTAAAAATTGAGCAATTAATTTTTCTCTCGAAGATGTTGTAGTTTTAATAATATTACAACACACTTTAATTGATTTATATTTCATAACAAATATATTTTTATACAAAATTATGTAAAATAAGTGAGGGATAATTATATTAACTATTGTATAAACCACTATAACTATATTTTTCAATAGGTTGTTGTTCTCTCCAAGTCCCAAATATCCCTTTTGGAAGTAGGATTGTTAATACAAATATTCACTTATATTATCAAAATAGTTTGTAATCTAGCCGTAACGAATTTCACCATATTTCAGATGGCATTAATTACAAACTTCCATTACTGGTTTTTGATAATATTTTAAATAAACTCTCATAGGGTTGCTATCTCTAACTGTATCACTTCTTTTCAGTCTCACCGTCGTCTGTACATAACTAAGAGCACCTCTACATATTTAACCCGCAAATTGGATGAGAGTTTAACTTGTTTAATCTTCAAGTTTAGGATTTAATGTTTTTATTCAATTTTATCTAAACTAATTATATTTATATTCCATCCGTTTGTTTTATTTACATAAGGCAATCCATAAGAAATAAATTGCAATATTATACTTGCACCTTTATACGCTATGGATGGATAATTATTTGAACCACCTCCGTTAGTAGATAAATTGTGTTCTATTACTTGAACATTTTTACCTATACTAAAGTTTGAAAATTTATCTTTTCTATAAACTAATTTTTGACCATTACAATAAATAGAAGCACCGTTATAACCTAACCATTCAAATTTTGCAGTTACATTATAAGTAGATAAAACTTTATCTTTTAATTCAGCTAATAATGGATTATGTAGATTAGTTTGTAATAAATAACCTATTGAGAACTCTTCATTTAAAATATCTTCATCAGATATTTTGGTATTCCAGTTTTTATTGGATCTATCTATATTCATAATAATCAATTTTAATTATTTTCTAATCCTTTTAATACTAATTTACCGATATTATTAAGACTATAATTCCTTTCATCACTTGGGAAACCTTTGAATTTTACATTCGTCAACGGTCCCCATTGCGAAGACCATACATGTCCCCCAGATTGTTCTTCAAGATAATTATATATTTTAATACAATCTTCAGCATCTTGTTTAGTTTCAGGATTTTTTAATTGTTTTTGTAGTCTATCCATTAGTTTTCCCATAGTAATCAGTTTTAATTATTAATCTTCAATAATGGAATCTAATCCTTTAAATCCATAATACCAATATCTTCTGGTTTACATTTTTTATTAAACCATTTAAACAATCTATACATATAATAGATTGCCAATACTATTAAAAATTCTCTCATGATTGTATATTTTTAGTTAGTTTTTGTAAGAAAATAAACTCCTATTCTAACATGTATTTAATAATTACTTCATTGGTCCCTTTTGAGAGTTTCTACATCATAATTACTTGAATAGAAGTTTATTATAGCTGAGAAAGTAGGACTCGAACCTACGACTTACACGTTAACAGCGTGTCACTCTACCAACTGAGTTATTTCTCAATGTGAGGGAACTTTCGCTTCCCTCAGTCTCGTTGTTAGGCAACCATTGCTAGTTTCCTATCAAATAAATTAATTATGTTGCCGTTTACACAGCTAATAAGCTCTCCTTTACTTCTATTACTTTGCTGTCAAAACCAAAATCAGCCCCATGTTTTAAAAATGAATGTTGGAAGTACCGTAACTTCCTCAAAATCCCTGTTAATTCAGATCAACATTCATTATCAATTGGCGAAATCGATGCAGGCGAGGTGTTCGCACTATTGGTACATGTTACAACGAATTTTCACTTCATTTATACCCTTTCCTAAACTTATACTAGTATTCGTTTAGCTTTAAATATAAAATCAACCAAAAACACCCCATATGTGGAGCTGATGGGAATCGAACCCACGTCCAAACAAACTTTTGAAATAATATCAATGAACTTATTAAGTTTTTAAATATAAAGATTTAACTTATTAAAAAACATGACTTTTATCATGTTTTTATAAAACGAGGTATAAAACTACCTTGATAACATCCTGGTACAGGAATCATATTATCTCCTTTAATATCTATTCCAGGTAAAGATATAACCTTTTTATACCAAGTTTTTTTATATTTTTTTTCTATTTTACTTGGTTCTATTAATAAATGAAAACCTCCTCTTGTTTTAAGAAAATGACAGGCTTCTTTAGTTATATCTTCCAATAAATGAAATTTTATAAAGTCAATTTCAACACCATCAAAATCTAAATCAAAATATATAGTTCTACTTTTAGCTTTTTGAATTTCAGAAATAACTTCTGCTTGAGGATTCCATCCACTATAAGGTTTTGTTATTAAATGAGCTAAATGTATTAAAGAATTTTTAGCAGCTTTTTCTACATTCCTCGGATTAGGATTAATGTATAATACTAAGCTTTCTTGAGGAGCTATTACACCTTTTACAGTATAATTACCAACTTCACATTCTAATTGTTTAATCTTTTGAATAAGATAATCTTTTTTAGATGTAAATCGTTTCATCTGTCCTTTATCTGATGCAATATGCACCAAATGTTGACAATATTTTTTACAAGCAAATAGACAAACATAAAAAGTTTCATTATACTCTAATTCTGGAAGCCATTTAATGAAATTATTTAATATATCTAAATCTGCTATAATTTTATAATTCATACTTACTTATTTTTGATGTTTTTTAAGCAAATCTTTAAATTCCTTTTGAGTTCCTATAAAAGGTACATATGTTTCAGGATTATAATCTTCAATATCATCAGGTATATCAAATTCTTCATAACCAAACATTTTCATTATTAGACCAAGAGCATACATAGTCTCAGAATACTTTAGTCTATCCTGAGCCTTTACTATATCTATTTTTGAATTTAAAATAGTTATCTGCCAAATATTATTATTAGAATTACGTTCTAATTCAATAGCTATTTCAAGAGCTTCAATCTGTTTTATAGGGAATTTCCAATTTGCTCTAGTTAAAGTTCTTCCAATAAAGTTTCTTAACTCTACGTTATGTAAACCTTCATAAATTTCTAAATTTTTCATAAATCAATGATTTAAAGTTAAAGCTTTTCTTATCTCTTCTTCTCCCAAAATCTCAATAGCTTGTTCTGCTAATTTTTTAGATTTAAAATACACTATACTATATTGTACAATGTTGGTTTTACTTATTTTTAATGTTGATTCAGAACTTTCGAATGATTCATAATTAATATAATGAAACCATTTATCATTACCTCCTCTTTTTCTTTCAGGCAACCAATAACCATTTAAAAATTTGGCTACATTACATAGTTTGTTAAGAGCTAATATTGATTCTAGTTGTTCTTCTGTTATAGAATTTGTGAGTTCCATTATATCTTCCTCCTCTTCTTCTACTTCCCAAGTAATAACTTTACTTTTACCAGCTATAGTAGCTACTGTTTTATCTTTGAATAAACTTATTGCTACATCTTTATAAGTTAACACTTCTTTAACTTCTTTAAATACTATTTTTTCAAATGTACTTTTTTCTTCATCTATCTCATACCCTTCAGGTACTTGAATAATTATTTCTTTTTGATTTTTCATGTCTTTATTTATAATTAGTTTCGTAACGGATTCTAATTGCTTTTTTAGCCTTTCTTAAAGACCTTATAAGCTTTTTTATTTCTTTTTTCATGATACTTTATTTTTTAATGTAACCCTTTTTTGTCTTTTTGATTTTGACAAGTTTTAGCTTGCCGTTTTCGATTGTTTTTATTGTTTTCATGATATTTTATTTATAATAAATTCAAATCTACTAAAAACCAGGAACAAACCCTGTAAATTATAAGAACTTTTTACTTTTATGGTTCTCATTACATCGCCAGCTTTATAGTGGCCCTGGTCTATCTTTGATATAAGCTGTACTTTTTTCATTTTGCAAATTTTTATTGTTTTCACCCAGAAACCCCGGCTTTGTCTCAAAGCCGGGGCGTGTCCTACAAAGAATTTGCAGAAACTTTATAGACTAAAATATTAGTGTATATTTTTCTGTTTTCGTTATTATTTCCGCTTCCAATAATTGAGAAACCATTGTACATGATTGAATTTCATCTACATTAATCTCAATGTTATTATGTTTGAAAAAGGAAATAAATTCTTTCTTTACAGGCATATAAGTGCTGCCTGTTTTATTAGCGTTTGTTCTTTTCCAGCATTCTTTATTATATTTTGATGCTTCTTTTGAGTTGTTGATTTTAATTGTTTTCATTTTTGCAAATTTTTAGTTAGTTTAAAAATCATCTATACAATTAGTAATCAATTAAATTGATTTAACGATATCACCATGAGTATTTCAACTCTGAGGGTTTGTATAATAATATCTTAAAAAGACAGGATTCGTTTACTCTAAGAATCCATCAACAAGGCCAGTAGCTTACTGGATAGTTTTGTTGAGTACAAAACAGACTAAATTAGACTAATTAAAACCATTAATCCATTTTCTCATTTGATAAGCATTTGATAAATTACCAGATATAAGTAGCATTGTCCCCATTTCTAACGCCATGTGATTGGCAGTTTCAGGGTGCTTGCTCATATCACTTTGAAAACTCGCAAATGCTTGCTGCATATCTCCCATATCAACATATTCATTTGCTCTATCTTTACACCATTGTAAATGTTCACTTCTATCCATTTCTATACCCTTTCAATTTTATTACCAATTAAACCTAAAGTTAATTTCACAAGTTTTTCATAAGTACCTGTTACTATTTTGTCATTAATTACTGTTTTCCACATAATATCTTAATTTTAGTTATAATTAAAAACTGCGTTCGTAGTTATCTAATGCAAGCCCAACCTTATTACCATTGCCAATCTCCTCACCTTTCTGGTTGTAATAGAGTCCACCTCCAAACATATATTTATGCCAATTATCTTTTTTGAATTTTTCTACCTTTTCTTTTATTCCAAATAATCTTTCAAGCCAATTAGGAACTTGTTTTACAGTATATATGTCATTTTCTTTTGTAATTTCTACTATCTTCATTATAATCTTAATTTTAGTTAATTTTAAATTCAATAATAAATATAGCTAAGTGCAGCGATTTAAAACTTGTTGATATTATCTCAGAATGTTACCTGTTTTACCTCTACTATTATAATATTTTTTGAGGTTAACGCACTTTTACTTCGCTATAAATTATAATTATTTTCAAAAACATGACAAAAATCATATTTATTTTGAACTGTTTTCTCAAAAAAAATCGGTAACTTCGCCGAGTCGCGCCGTGCGCGTTGATAATACAAATCATAGCTGATTTAATAGCAATCCGAAGAAAAACAAAGCTATAAAATAACATTTCAGTTTAAATTTCTTTATAAAAACTACAAAATTAAAACTTAGATTTCTAAAATCATACTACAAAGCTATGAAAATGTAAGACTTCAAATAGCAATTCAAAATTGCATTGAGTAGGAAAGAGGAATATGAAAAACGATGTCATAAGTTTGATGATTAAAAAAGAAACCGCAAACTGAATGCCAGTGCGGTTTCCATACCCGTTAAGAGTGTTTTATTCCCCAACTTTTATAGTAGGTTCTTTAACTTTCTTTGCAGGTTCTTCAGCTATTTCTTCTGAAACTTCATCCCAAGAGAATGTAGCTTTTGCAGTAGAGTCAACTGGAGCCGGACTTATCCTTTGAACAAAAAGACACAGAATGCCCTCTTTATTCTCTGCATAGTCCACGTCAGCTAACACTGTATTGCCCTTTTCAGGTACAAAGCCAGCATTCTCAAATAAAGACACAGACATGTGTTGTTTAGTTGCCAAGTCCCAGTCGCCAGCTTTGCCAGCATCATTAATCTGAGTTTGATGGTATTTGGTAATACCGTTCAGATTTATGATAGTTCTGTCTTCAACATAACCAACTGATGTAACAATCAATTTGTACGTGCCTGGTTTTGCAATAAGTCTACGACTTTTACAAATTCTTTTTCCCATTTCTGCTTCCATAGAAGTAAGTAGTAAAGTATGTATAGTGCTATCAGATTCCTATGATAGCTTAGGTCGCAATGAAAGTGAGTGCAGATATAATCAGCATACTTTATATAGGACTTAATCCTATCGCTTTCAGTGCTTAAATGACAGGGGGACACCCCGCCAGCTATTATTTCGTAGGGGTACTTTGGAGCAATAACCCTAAGAAAACTAAACATATACTACTCTAAAATTTTTTTCTATAAAATTTTTTCAACCCTCGAAGAACTAAATGTATATAGTCTTAAAATTTTTTATATACTTTTTTTAATTTAAAAATTTATATCTTTGTAACCAAATAACCGACTTTTTTCTATCACAAAGAAAGCTGGTTAAACTACTCACATTTCATAAAATTCGAATTAAGGGTAGCTTTTAAGATGGTCCGTACAAGATTCTTTTTAAGCTGCCTTATTTTTTAAATTTAAAACAGCTTACAAACTTTCGACGATGGTAAGCCGTTTTTTTTTTTTAGTTTTTCTAACCTACACCATCATTAAATACAAAAAGCCCACTTAGCAATTAAGTTAAACGAGCTATGAAAATCAACAATCAATCAGATTAGTGATATTAATACTATCTAATACTTCTGAATTTTCTTTAAAAAAATCTTCATTATCATATCCTATAATCAGATATTTACCCATTACACATGTCATTTCATTTGTTAAAGTGTATCTTTCATAGCTTGTAACACCAACTGTATGCATACCAAAAGGAGGCACAAGGCAAACATTACCGTAACGATAACCAATTACATATTTTTCACCATATTTATCAACAATAGTTTGCCCAATGAATAATTGTTCACCATTTTTGTCAGTTCCATTAATCTTAATTTTTTTAGTCAATGGAATTCCATCTATAAAATCAATTTGAATTTTTTTCATAGTAATAAATTTAAAGTTTATAAAATAAAAAAAATATACCTACTATTATAATAGGTATATTTTATGAAAAAATATTTTCTATAAAAAGTAAATACATAATGCTATACATGCTGTTGCTAAAGCAAGTAAAGCTGCTTTCTTTAAAGCAATTTTCTTTTTTACTAATCGTGTCTGATGTTTAATACATAGATTACAACCAGCTTCATTGGAATAAGCGGCAGGTTCATCACCGCAAATCTTACATTTTTTAATTTTTGTTTTCATGATATTAAGAATTAATTGTTTACGACTTTTTCTTGTGAATTTAATTCGAAAAAGAAATCAGTCATTTCCTTTATTGAATTGATTAAAATTAGCCATTCATCAAATGAATAATTTAAATCGTTTATTTCATTCAAGGAATTTGCTAATTTCTGTTTGTTAGATTCACTGAGTAATGAGAGTTTTATTTCCATATTAATCATTTATCGTTAGGTTTCTTAACTTCTTTACTTTGTCTTGGTATTAAATTTTTACATAGCTTCATAGCTTTTTTAATACTGATAGTTCTAAATTGCCTTGGAAAGTTTTTACTTTCTTCTGTTGTATAAGTTTTTATTTTCATATTAGTTCTTTAATTAAATAAAATACATATTATCTATTGCAGCTCGCTCACAAATTGAACATGCTACACTTCCACTTTTTACATTTTTGTAATTATCACTATACCATTTATCAGCTTCTTTTTTATCTTTAAAAAAGAATCTATCTTCATTGGTATCATAGCAAATAGCATCTTCATTACATTTATGGTCAGAAGGTTCACCCCCACATACTATTGCAGTTGTTTTATTTATGTTAATTATTCTGCATCCTTGTCTCATATTTTTCTATCTTTTTATTTAAATTTTAAAAGTAAATTATTTAGTATTTCCTGTAATAATTGTGTTTCTGTAAGTGTAGGAGATTTAAATCTTTGTATTATACTTACTGTTGCTAAATATAATAAGAATGTATACCACAATATTCTCCAAGAATATATTAATCTGGATCTATTCTTAACCATTCCATTAAAGTTTTAAGTTCTGACTTATTTTTAATATTACACCCTCTTAGAATAGGATACTCTTTAGTATTATCATAATTTTTATACTCTAAATGAATTATACTGTATTCTCTACCTCCGTAATGAGTTAATAATTTATGTGGAGCTAAAGTAAATTCATATACATTATAACGAGGACAAGTAGTTAATTCTTGTTCTATACATTTCCAACCTAAACTTTCTATAGCTTCTCTATCCAGGTATTTAACTCTTATAACTTCTTCATTATACTTTTCTTTTGTTGTAGGATAGATAGGTATAGTTTTTAAAAACCATTTACCATTATAGTTTATCTCGTATTCAAATCCAACATGGAATTCTTCTATTGAAGGAGTATAGTAAACTTTATCTTCTTTCATATTTTTCTTCTATAAATTTTGTAAATAATTCTCTTTCTTGTAATTGTGTAGTAAGTTCAGAGTCTTTTATAGTATCTACAAATTTTCTCCATTTGTAGTATTCGGAAGCTACCTGAAAACATTTTTCAGATAATTCTTCTGCAAGAGTTGTAGTAGGAGTATAACTGTTATTCCATAAACCTTCTTTAAGAAGTTTCTTAAAATCTTGTATTAAATTTTTCATATATTAAAGTGTAATTCTACCGGGATTATAGAAGTTTGCATAAGTAACTCTATCTATCAATTCCTGTAAAGATTTTCGAGTAAATACAAATACTTCTTTTATATAAGTAGTACCTTCCTTTGATTCATCTATCATAAGAGGTACATTTTCTACTTTTGCAAATTCTTTAAGTAAGTTTGAATTTAGACTACTTTCTATATAAGTTTCAAATCCAAGATTATCTTGATGCTTTTCTTTATAATATTTATTTATAAAGTATTGGCCCTTTATTAAATGTTTATCTATCAGATCTTTCATAATTATATTAGTATTAAATTAAGTAAAATTCAAATATACTAAATTTTTATTATAAAGTATACTTGTTTTGTATTATAGTTTTGTATATATTTGTATAAAAAATATAAGTCAATGGCAGAGAGACAAATAGTAATACAAGTTCCGGTGAAAAATCGTAGGGATCTTATTACTAAATATTTAAAAGTATTATATCAATTTCACAGGCTCCCTGATAAAGAACTTTCTTTATTGGTGGAGCTTATTTATTATTATCTTAAATTTTTCTATAAGTATAATGATGAAGAGCTTGCTTATAAACTATTGTATGATTTAGATACTAAGAAGGAAATCAGGAAAAACCTTGAAAATATGAAGGATCCTGTCTTTCAAAACTATCTTTCTACTTTTAGGAAGAAGAAAATTATAATAGATAAAAGGATAGTAAAGCAATTTATTCCACCGGTTAATAATTTTGATTTAGTAATATCATTTTATGGAACAGTTGATAAGGGAAGTAGCAAAGAAGTTAAATCTACCTGAGAAAACTGTTAAGTTTGTTATTAGTTCTTACTTAAAGGATTTGAAGAGAGTAATGACTAAAGTAACTTATAGTAAATTAGAATCATTAGATGGTGTGAAGACTAATGCTATAATACCTGGATTAGGTAAATTTATTGTTAGCTATAAAAGAAAAAGAAAAGTTAGAAATAAAAATTTAATTAAACAGAAAAACGATGAAAAATGAAATTAAGTATCCTGAAGTTAGATTATTTTTTGATAAAATAATGACTACAGTAAAAGTTGAAAAAGTTTCTAAAGGTGGTGTTATACTCACAGCCAATGAAATAGGGAAACCCTATACCAAACAAATAGTTGTAGCAGCCGGACCGAATTCAAATGTAAAGATTGGTGATGAAGTAGAGATAAATTTTTCTCTATTTCCTCAGAAGAATGTTGGTCCTACACAAGTAGGTCAGGTTAAAGATATTGGACCAGATAAGTATGTAACTATTCTTCCTATTGAAGTTATAGATGATGAAAAATATTTTTTCATAACTGCCAGAGAAATTAAATGGGTTTATGGTAAAGAGGAAACACAATGTTAAATTTATTTTCTGTTGATGAGGAATACAATCTTATTATTCTTCCTGAAACACTTGCATTAATACCTTTTCGAAATGTTATAAAGAAATATAGGAGTAGAGAGTACGCTAAAGCAGAACTTACTTATATTTACTTTATGGTTGATTATAGATCTGACTTTAAAGATTTAATCGATAAGGAAGTAAGATCAGAAAAGATATTAGAGGTTATTTATAATGGTAGTAAAATTATAATAGATAAAGTAACTGAAAAAGCTATTGATTTCTATAATGAGAGACAACCTTCATTGAGTTTAAGACATTTGGAATCTATGGAATTAGCTTTATATAATTTACAACAAGCTCTGAGTAAGATAGATTTAATGCAGGTTATTAAAGATGATGAAGGAAATGAGACTGAGATTTATGATACCCTGGCTTTAGGAAGAATAACTACTATTATAAAAGAGTCTCCTAAAATTATCGCGGCTATAAAGGAAATGGAAAAACAAGTTAAGACCGAACTTCAGGAAAATACTACTCATCGGGGTTCGGGACAAAAAAGTATATACGAAGATGATGATTAAACAATTTACATTAGGATCCAAAGAGTATACTGTAGAAGAAGTACCTTCTATAGATGATACTGGTTTAGGAAGGGCATATTCTGCCAGAGGACTTATAAAAATATCTAATACTTTAAATGGACATATTCTTTCTGATAATTCGAAAGAACAGACTTTTTATCATGAACTTGTCCATGCAATATTAGAAGAGTTAGGAAATGACGAACTTAGTTCAAATGAAATGTTTGTACAAAGTTTTTCTTTATTATTACATCAATTTCAATTAACTAAAAAATTATAAAATATGAAAACAGTTTGTGTGTATCACAGTCGGGATTTAGACGGATGGATGAGTGCAGCAATAGTTAAACATTGGTTTTATAAAAATAATACTAAAAGAACAGAGGTTAACTTAAATGTTGTAAATACCCTTAGTATAGAAGATAGACAAGAATTGGAATCTAAAATAAATTCTAAATTTAAAGATCTAACAATTTATTTTTTAGGGTATGATTATGGAGATCCTATTCCAGATTTATCAGAATATGATAAAGTTATAATGTGTGATGTTAGTTTTCCTAAAGAAGAAATGTCAAGACTTTGGCATATAGTGGATAAAGAACTAATTTGGATAGACCATCATATATCTGCTATAAATGATAATCAAGGTTATGATAATATTCCTTTTTATGAGGGGTTACAAGATACTAATTTTGCAGCTTGCGAACTTACTTGGAAATATCTTTTTCCTAATGAAACAATGCCTAAAATAGTTAGACTATTAGGAAGATATGATTGTTTTGGTCATAAAGGAACTGATGAAGAGCAAAAAGTATTAGAATTTCAATATGGGGCAAGAGCATGTATGTCTAATTATCAAGAATGTTATGAAAAACTTATAGATTCAATACAAGGATTAGAAAAAGTACAAGGAGCTGTATTTGATACAGTGGAAGCTATTCAACTTTCTGGAGGAGATATTTATGAATATCTTTGTACAGAAGCTAAGCAAACTTATAAGAAAGCTTTTCTTATTGAATTTATAAAAACTAAACTAGAGATTCCTAAGTCAGATGTATTTCCAGATAATCCTTTCACACACATATCAGGTAATGCAAAATATAAATTTCTATGTGTAAATCAAGAAAGATTTAATCCTATTAATTTTGGAATAGATTATCATAAAGATGGATATGATGGATTTGCTTGTTTCTGGTATAAAGATGGTAAGTGGATGTGGTCATTATATAATGATAACGAAAAAGTAGATTGTAGTATTATAGCTAAACAGTATGAAGGAGGGGGTCATAGAGAAGCGTCTGGATTTGTATGTGATAATGAAACAATGTTAAAGTTAATAAGATCAGGTGAGTAAGAATAGTTATATAATTCCGGAATCCATTTTAGATTTTGAAGTAGGGACAAAATATCAAATACAAGATAAATATAATAAAGAATGGAGTAACATAAAAAAAGTTACAGTTCTTTGTTGGTCCAAAAGAGAAGAGTTAAGAGAATTGATAAAAGATTCAAGAATAAGAATCGTACAAAATGACGAAATTAAATGATTTAAATATAACTAATTCGGAGATTCTTGGAGAGATAGTTGAGTTATTTGATTCTATTCCACTATTAAACTGGATGTCTAATAGAACTATTAGGGCTAAAGATATGCCTAAAGATTCTAGTGAAAAGATAATAGTTAATTTGGCTAAACCTCATATGCTTGAAGATACTGATTACTTCAGAGAATCAGCCTTGACTTATAAAAAAACAGGAGTTTATACAGATGCTTTTCCGTCTAAAGCTCCTTCTTCTCCTTATAGAAAATTTTGGGATGAAGAAAAACGAAGATGTTTAGAAGGTTATGTAAGAAAAAGTGATGGTGAGTGGATAACTGGCTATCACTATTTTTATTTAAACTATTCTCCTATTTTAAGAACTGAAATTATTGGTGAACGTTCTAAAGATGGTACAGTACAAGCAGAAAGGATTACTGATTTTCCTGATTTTTGGGATGGAGATTATTTATTTTTTCATTATGTAGAACAGGCTGAGAAAGCTGGTAAGCATGGTGTAACTTTAAAGGCCAGGGGTAAAGGATATTCTTATAAGGCTGCCTCAATGTGTCTTAGAAATTATCATCTTATTAAAAAATCTAAATCCTTTGCTTTAGCTTCTGATAAAGATTATTTAACTCTTGATGGTATATTAAATAAGGTATGGGATATAAATAGTTTTATAGTAGATAAAGTAGGATTTGCCAAAAGACTAATTATTACAGATTCTTTGCAAGGTATGCATAAGCAAGCCGGGTATAAAAAAGCAGGAACATCTTCTGAAGGTGGATTCTTATCTGAAATAATTGGGGTTACTTTAAAGAATGACCCGGATAAAGCTCGTGGAAAAAGAGGTAAATTAATTCTATGGGAGGAAAGTGGAAGTTTTCCCCATATACTTAAATCATGGAGGTTAGCTCAAAAGTCTGTTGAATCTGGTAATAGAGTATTTGGATTTATGTTAGCTTTTGGTACTGGTGGTGAAGAAGGTGTAAACTTTGAAGGTCTTGAAGAATTGTTTTATAAACCTAAAGCCTATAGTATACTTCGACTTTCTAATATATTTGATAAGACTTCTGAGATAGGAACTTGCGGTATGTTTATACCTGATTACTTAAATAGAGAAGATTGTTATGATAAAGATGGTAACTCAGATGTTGTAAAAGCTGTATATGAAGTATTAGTAAAAAGGTTTGAGATTAAATATAGTGTATCTAATCCTACTGACTATGCCCAGACAATAGCTGAAGAACCATTTACTCCACAGGAAGCTGTAATGAGAACTGAAGGTACAGTATTTCCTGTACAGGAAATTAAAAGTTATTTAGCCAGGATTGAACCAACCCGTGAGTTCTTTGTTGGCCCACATTATGTAGGAGAGATTTTATATACCGGTATGAATAATGTTGAATTTAGACCCAGATTTGATATTTCCCCCATTAGGGATTATCCAATGAAAGGTAAAGATACAACCGGAGCCATAGAGATATTTCAACTACCTAAAGTTTTACCAGGAGATACTAAACCAATCTGGGGTAGATATATTGGCGGAATTGACCCTGTTGACGATGATATTGGAACTTCTTTATTTTCTATACTTATAATGGATTTATTTACAGATGAAATTGTAGCAGAGTATACTGGTAGGGAAAATAGTGCTGATTTTAATTTCGAAAAATCTCTTAAACTTGCTTTACTTTATAATGCTGAACTAAATTATGAGAATAAACTGAAAGGTTTATTTGATTACTTTAAACGAATGAATGCTTTGCGATATCTTGCCGATACTCCTGAATCTTTAAGAGATATGGATTATGTAAAAACTATTCATACTACTGGTAATAAATCTAAAGGTACTCCACCTTCTCCGAATATTAATAAATGGGGTAGACGCTTACAAGCAGATTGGATGAGTTCTGCAAGAATTGAAACCACAGAATTAGATAAAGAAGAAATTACTTTAAAGTTACATAGCATAAGATCTATTGGATATTTAAAGGAATGTTCTCAATGGAATATTAATGGAAACTTTGATAGAATATCTGCTGGTAATATGCTATTTATATTACGCGCGAATAAAATTAAACTAGCCGAGGGTTTAAAAGGTTCTAATAGTAATAGGGAAAGAGATGAGTATGCTAATGATCCTTTTTTTATGGAAAACTATTCTTCAGTAGAAGGATTTGATATTTGAGTTTTATTACGTAGATTTGTATAAAATATTAATAATAAAATATTATGGATATTAATCTACCTCCACAAAGAAAATCCTATAAAAGTAAAAATAAAGAATGGAGACAGTCTTGTGTTGATCAACTGGATACAGCTACTTCAATGTACACTAATCAAAATACAAGGAGAAGTATAGCAACCAAGATAATTAATCAGGAATTGTATGAAGGAAAACTTAATATTCCTGATATGGTACAAATGATTAATCCTTATAATGTAACCGCTGAAACTATTCCTACCAATCTTCCACATCATCCTATACTTGTACCTAAGATAAATTTAATAGTAGGTGAGGAAAGCAAGAGTCCTTTTGAATATAATGTAATGATAGGTGATAGAGATGGTATATCTCAAAAACAAGAAAACAGAAAGCAACTTGTAGATAAGAAAATAGAGGAACTTCTTAGTCAGGATTTATCTGAGGAAGAGTTACAGTCTGAGTTAAAGAAGTTTGCTTTATATTTAAAATATGAGTGGAAAGATATACGAGAGGTTAGGGCCTCTAAACTACTTAAACATTATGTAAGGGATTTAGAAGTAAATGAGAAATTACTTGATGCTTTTAAAAATGCTTTAATTCATGGTGAAGGGATTGTACAATGTGGAATACAGGATAATGAACCAACATTTGAAGTTTTAAATCCAATTAAAGTACATACTATAAGAGGTGGATATTCCTCAAGAATTGAAGATGCAGATATTATTATTATAGAAGATCATTGGTCCCCTGGTAGGGTTCTTGATACCTATTATGATAAATTAACTAGGGAGGAAATTGATAGAATATCCAAAGGATATACTTCTAAGTATGGAGCTTTTGATCAACAGAATTTTAGAAATAGTTTTATAACCTCTGAGAGTGGGGAAATGATTGAGGGATATCTTCAACTTGCAGAGATCAATGGAAATCGTTTTAATAGGAACTTTATGGATAATAATGGTAATGTCCGTATGTTAAGATGTTACTGGAGTTCTTTAAAGCAAGCCTATCGGGTTAAGTATTTTGATGATTATGGTGATACTCAGTATAAAATAGAATCGGAAGAATATATAGCTGAACCTTCAAAAGGAGAAACACTGGAGAAAATTTATATACGAGAATGGTGGCATGGTTGTAAAATTGGTTCAGATATATATCCTGTAATTGAACCTTTACCAATTCAGTATTCAAGAATGTCTAATCCTTCAAAAGCTCACTGTGGTATCATTGGAGAAATTTATAACACAAATCAAGGTCGAGCAGTTTCTATGATGGATCGAATGAAAGAATATCAATACCTATATGATATTGTCTGGAATAGAATAAACAGAGCATTAGCAAAAAACTGGGGCAGTGTTATAGAAATGGATTTAGCTAAAAGACCATCTAGTTGGACTACACATCAATGGATAGGTTACATGGCTAAATTTGGAATCATGTTTGTTGATTCATTTAAAGAAGGTTCTTCTGGTATAGCTCAGGGTAAACTTGCTGGTAATATGAATACAATGGGAGGTAGAACTATTGATGCTGATACTACCAAATATTTAATGCAACAAATCAATATATTAGAATTTATTAAAGCTGAAATGTCTGAGATTGTAGGGATTACGCCTCAACGTCAAGGAGCTATTACTTCTTCAGAAACGGTAGGCGGAGTAGAAAGATCTGTTATGCAGTCTTCTAATACTACAGCAGAATTATTTAAAAAACATGAAAATTTTAAAATTAGAGCTTTAACTGCTTTACTTGAAACTTGTAAAGTAGCTTTAAAAGGTAATAAGAAAAAACTTCAAAATATACTTGATGATTTTTCTACTGAACTATTTGATATAGATGGAGATGAATTTTCTGAAAGAGATTATGATATTTTTGTAGTATCTGATATGAAAACCAAGGAGAAAAAACAATTACTTGATCAAGCTAATCATGCTTTTATGCAAAATGGAGGAAGACTTAGTACTGTTATGGATATTGCTTTTTCTGATTCTATTACAGAGAAAATGAGAAAGATTGAATTAGCCGAACAAGATCAGGCCGAACAACAATCTCAACAAGCTCAACAAGAGATGCAAGTACAACAACAAGCTATGGAAAATGCAGCAGCTTCTGAACAAGCTGAGAGAGATCTCAAACAGTATGAGATCGATGCCAATAATCTAACTAAAATAGAAATAGAAAAATTAAAACTAGAAGGTTTACAATTACAGATAGACTCTACAGTAACTGATTCTTCCGAGGAGCGTTTACTAAGAATTAAAGAATTGCAAGCAGAAATAGAAATGAACAGAGAAAAATTATCAGTACAAAAAAGTACTGCTGCTTCTAAAAAGTGATGTAAATAGCTATAAGAAAATCAAAAACTGGCCTCCTTGTGAGGCCATTTTTGTTTATTTCTCATAATAAGTTTATTATATTTGTTATATAAATTCTATTAAAAAATGAAAAAATTTTCAAAATGGCAGGATTAGAAAATGAAATATTAGATGATGATCTTTCGATGGATATGATCCAATTGGAAGGATTTAAGTTACCTAGTGATCTGGAAATTCAAACAGATGATGAAGGTGTAGAAAAAAGTACTATAGAACAAGTTACTGATGACGAGAGTCAGGAGAGCGTAGGTAACGATATAAAGTCCTCTGAAGCAGGAAAAGATATCGAGAAGTCTCCTGCCGGTTCTGACGATAATGTGTTTAAAACTTTTGCAACTTTCTTAGCTGAAAGAGGACTTTTAAACATAAAAGATACTGATATCGAAACAGTACAAGATGATGATGCATTTGCTGAATTAATGCGAGATCAAATTCGACAAAATGAATTATCAGATTTAAATGACAATCAAAGAAAATATTTAGAAGCTTTACGTATTGGTATACCTGATGAAGTTATTCATGATCATCTGGTAGCTAGTAAAGCTTATGAAGAATTAACCGATGAGGTTATAAGAAGTAATCAAGGAGTCAGAAAGGATCTTATAATTGAGGGATTTAAAGCCCAGGGATTCGATGAAAATTATGCTTTGAAACAATATCAAAGAGTTAGCGATTCAAATGATGATGTTGAAGAAGCCATAATGTTTAGAGATAAACTTAAACAATTACAGGATCAAACTTATGAAGCTACAATCAATCAGAAAAAACAAGCTGAAGAAAATGAACAGAAAAATATTCTGCAACAAGCGGAAGATTTGAAAAAAGCTGTTTATTCAACTGAAAAACTGTTTAATGATTATGCTGTTACTAAGACAATGCAAGACAAAGTTCATCATTTAATGACTAAGGCTGTAGTTACTTTAGATAATGGTATACCAGTAAATGCTTTACAAAAACATCAACTTGAAAATCCGATTGAGTTTCAGAAAAATCTTTATTTTGTGTATTTACTTACTAATGGATTTGAAGATATGAATGCATTAGTTAATAGAGCTAGCACTAAAGCTGTAAACAGTTTTAAAGCGAAACTTCAAAAAACTAATTTTATTGGTACTTCCCAGAGTAATCCTACATTTAATGACGAGACTGTACCACCTCCTCCTATAATTACAGATATTATTGACGAATAAAAAAAAAATTAAAAAATTATGCCACAATTTAGTAAATTTCAAATGACTGAAGCATATGATTTTAGTGGTCTTGTAACTACTAATCATTTAGGTGCTTTATTCGGGCAAAATCAACAACTGTTTACAAAAACTATAATAATGATTCTTGCGAACTCAGGGTTAAATAACCTTGATACAGTTCTATCAAGTTTACCTACAAAGCGTTTGGAAACAGAAGATGATTTTACTTGGAAATTAGTAGGGAATGATGATCGTAACATTCCATTGGTATATGCTTATCAGTCTTCAGGTACTCCTATCGTTACAGGAGATACAGGAGTTGGCTCTAACGGAACTTTGATTTATTTAGTATTTGCCGAAAGATTATTTCACGAAGTGAATATATTAATTGGTGAAAAAGAAGTTTATCAATATCGCGTTATTGCTGAACCTACAAAAAGTGTTGAAGGTTGGGTCTATACTACTCAATTAATGGGTAATAGTGCTCTTGGAGTTCCAGGTTCACAATTAGTCGCTGGTAAAAGGTTCTCTAGGGAATTCTCACTTGTTGAGGATACTATGTCTGTAAAAGGTGGTGATATATCTTTCGTTAGTCCGATTGATATGCGTCAATCTTTTACTACTCTTCGTAATGAACATAAAGTTCCTGGTAATATGCTTGGTAGGCGTGTTGCTACTACTATTACTGTTCTTGATGAGGATAGTCAAAAGAAAGATTTTACCACTTGGATGCAGTATGCCGAATGGCAACTAGAAAGAACTTGGTCACAGGAAAAAGCAAAAGCTTTCATGTACTCACGTTCTAATCGTAATGCTGATGGTTCTTATAACGATACCGGTAAATCTGGTTTTGTTATTAAAGAAGGAGCAGGTATTAGGGAGCAAATGGAAGTTTCCAATACTACTTTTTATAATGTGTTCTCTTTACTTACCTTAGAATCTATTCTTTCGGATATGGTTGAAGGTAAAATTGATCTCAAACAGAGAAGTTTTTTAATTAAAACTGGTACCAGGGGTGCTACTTTATTTAATAGAGCAGTTACTGCCGAAGCTTCTGGTTGGGTTTCATTGAGAGGAGGTATGCATCCTGCTTTAATTAAGAAAACATCGTCTCCTTTACATGAAAATGCTTTAAGTGCAGGTTATCAGTTTACTGAGTGGAATGCACCTAATGGTATTAAAGTAAGGATTGAAGTTGATGCAATGTATGATGATAAGGTTAGAAATAAAATCTTACATCCATCTGGCGGTGTTGCTGAATCTTATCGTTTTGATATTCTTTATATGGGTGCAGAAGATGAACCAAATATTCAGAAAGTAGAAACAACTAAAGGGGAGCATCGTGGATATCTAGCTGGTTTCAGGAATCCTTGGACCGGTGAAAGTACTAACATGAGTATGGGAACAATGGAAGACTCGGCTACTTATACAAGGTATATTAGTCAAGCTGCTATAGTACTTGATCCATCACGTACTGCTACAATGTTACCGACTTTGTTAGCTTAATTAGGATACAGGTTTTTTTTCATATTAGTTATTAAAGTTAAGTAATTTTTCTTTTTCATGGAGGGGTTTAAATACCCCTCCTAATTAAACATAAAAATTTAAAATAAAATGGCAGGAGTTACTACAAAAAAAGAAGAAATTTTTACTTTACCGGAAGGTATTGTAACAATTAAATTTATAAAAAGGCAAAGAGGCCAAATTGTAAACGAGAGACATATAGCATATGGCGGATTGCTCGACGGAAGTGGAATTACACTTACTTGTAAACAATTAGAAAAGGGTCAATTTGCAAACGTTCTTACAAAAGTTGAAAAAGAAGGCCTTGAAAAATTGTTAGGATTGGGATCTGATGGATTATCTATCTATAAAAAGGTTGATAATTATTGGGCTCAATTAAGTATTACTTTAACAAAAGAGGATTTACAATTAAATTTACAAGATCCTCATGAGTATATAAAGGTTAAAGCTCTTACTGCATATTCTGATTTGATTGCAGGAAGTTTGTCAGAGTATAATAAAAATCCTTTACTTACTCAAAAATTTGTTATAGTATGGCCTAATGAAGAAAGCATTACATTTAATAAAACTGTTGATGTTCAAATGGAAGCTTTCAAACAATTTGGAAAGATTGAAGATAGTGAAGATGCAATGAAAGATGTACTATTAATGTACGGTGTAAGAGTTGCAGGGGATTCTTCTAAAGAATGGATTAAAAGTCAAATCGGAAAAAGAGTTACTAAAAATCCGAAAGATTTCTTATCTATTTTGAATGATCCTTATTACAAATTAAAAGTTCTGTTGAAAAAGGCTGTAGCAAGTAATGTAGTAAAAGTAAATGGAGGTTTATATCAAACTCTGGATGGACTAAATATATCATCTCCAAATATATCACCTACTTTAAACAATGCTTTAGAGTTCTTATCAACAAACGATGGTCAGGATATGAGAATACGCTTAGAAGCAGAAATTGAAAATATATGACAACAGCAGAATTCAGTAGTGAGTTAGATGTTATTTATGAGAACATAAATGCCAATAATGCACCAGGGTTAGATACATACGAAAAGTCTGTAATCTTAACTCATGCACAAGAACTACTGTTAAAAGAAGTTTTAAAATCGGAACCATCTGGAGATAGGTTTCCAGATTTAATCTCTGTTCATACTGATAATTCTCCAGTAGCAGGTTTATTAAATAATTCTGCTTATATTTTTAGTTTACCTTCTGGGTATTTTAAAATTCTAAATGAACAAATTGAAAATGTATCAGGTATACAACATATTGTTTTGGCAATAAGTAATGAACAACTTCAACAGAAATTGTCTAAACCATATGTATATCCGCCAAGAAGAAGAGCTTGGAGAATATCGATGGATAATACAGGAGGATCTGTTGAGATTTATGTTAGAAATGGATTTACTCCTACTCTATATACTTGTAGATATTTACGTAAACCAGTCCCTATTGTTTTAGATACAATATCTCCAGCAATTGATGGAGTAACAACAACAACTCAGTGTGAACTTGATTCAGGTTTACATCGCGATATTTTAAAAATTGCAGCTACTTTAGCTGAACACTACTATATGGATAAGTACAGTAATACTGAAAGCAATGACAGTAGAAGAAATTAGTGACATAATTGATACCAGATTAGGTACATTTGATATTGGAATATCAGTAGATGAATATGAGAAATCTCTTTATTTAACCAGAGCTCAGAATTCTATCTATGATAGTCTTATCAAAATGTTTGAAATAAACGGAGACCTTTCAAAGGATTTAGAGCCATTTATTGCTGAATCTATTATTACTATACCATTAGTACGAACACCAAGTATAATCGCTAACTCTATATTTTTTCCGTTACCAGCAACTTCAAGAAAAGTGGTTGCTGAAACAGCAGTATTAAGCCATCCTACTGATCTATTATTAGATGGTAAATTAGTAAAGGTGATTCATGTAAAATTAGCCGAAGTTTCTCGTAAGATAAATAGTCCTTTTAGGATTCCTAATTATGAGGAGATTTGGAGAATTGTAACTTCTGAAGAAACTATTTCAACAGTTGTTACACCGATTGCAGAATTGGTTCCTCCCTCCGGGGCAGGAATATCATCTTATACTATTAAGTACATAGCGAAAGTAACTCCTATTGTACTTGAAGATTTACCTACAGGATTGGATATCGAAGGAGTAAGTTTAGAAACTAATTCAAAATTTAATACTGAAATTCTAAACAAAATAATTGATTTAGCTATTGGGCTTATCTTACAAGATAAATCAGTAACTAAATCTGAAGTATAAATTTTAATAAAATTATAAATTATGTTTTCTGCTAAAAATTCTTTAAAAGTGTTCGTTAGCCCACTCATCTCTAATACAATAATTGGTGATGTTGACAGTTTGCTTGAGGGTGAATTGGGCTTTTTTAACGTTAATACTGGGTTGCTTACAGCTAGTGGGGCTGGCTATTTTGCAATGAAGAAGAATGGAATAGTTGTTAAAAGTCCTCCGATTGCAGCTTTTGCAGGTTGGGCTGGAGTTCAGGCATATGCTGCTCCGACAATGCAAGTTGAAACAATAACTATTCCTACTCCAGTTGTTGGGGATGTATTTCAAATAAGTGTTGAAATAAAGATTCCTGGTATGAGAGGAGAATTTACTCTTTATGGCAATTTTACAGCCGTTGATACTGTAGCAGCTAATGTTGCTACCGGGCTTGCAGCTTCCTTGAATGCTGAGTTAGCTAGAGAAGGACATACTGATTTATTTACTGTTGCCGTTTCTACTGCCGATGTAATTATAACTGAAAAATTACAGACGTATGTAAAAGGGCACTTACCTGGAAGGTTTCTTCAGGTTAAAAGTAGATTAACTTTACCAGTTGATTCTTCAGCTATTGCTACTTTAACTACACCTCATGCTGATGGTGTTGGATATGGACCACATATTCTTGAACAAGAATATTTCGCTGCCGGTGAATCTGATCAGTATCGTTATCAAGAATGGAGAAATAACTTTGAATATATTCCTAATGCTGTTGCATCTGGAACTTATAAAGTTATTGTTTTAACCGAAGAAAATCAGGTCAAAACAGCTAATGCCAGAGTTGACGCTCCTATTCAGATATTGATTGCATTTCAGACTAATGGTAAAACTCCTGCACCTACTATTGATGCAGCCGTTAATGGTGATACTGCTGTAACAGGTGTAGCTTATCCAGGTTCTAGTGTTATTTTATCAGTTGACGGATCTCCTGAAGCTGCTGTATCAGCACATGGAACAACTGGAATATTTTCTGTTACTGTTACTGTTGCTACAGGAGATGTATTAACTGCTACTGCCCAATCAGGTGTATTAGGAGTTAGTGAAGTTTCTAATGCTGTTATTGTAACTGCAACTTAATAATTCTTCTTTATTTAAATTAATTAAAAAGGTGGTAGGTGGAAACGTATCACCTTTTTTCGTATATTTGTATCATACAAAATAAAAAAGGTATATTATGATAGCAGTTACTCAATTTACAATAGCAGCCGATTATCAAAGTGTAGATATAGTTGTTAATGCTGGTACTGGTGCAGTTGTTAATAGTTTATTATTTTATGTAGGATCTGCTTATTTAACTGATACCTATATAGATTTATCTAGTAGACTTAGTGGAATTCAAACCGAGACTTTAAATATAACAAAAGCAGAATTAGGAATTACTACAGATATCATTGATGGTATTTTAACTCTATATGCAGAGAATGATATCGATGAAACTGTGGAAGCTTATTTACTTAATTCTTATTATTCATCACTTATTCTTGCACGTAAAATAGCTCTTACAGGAATTCAGGATTCTTTCAAAGAAGTTGAATTTTTGTACTTTTATATAGAGGCTGCAAAACTTTATATAAATTCTGGTTCCATAGAGCAAGCATTAAATCTTTATGAAAGGGTTGATGCTGTATGTGCAAATTATCCTGATTATATGGTAACAGAAGATATACCAGAATGTGCAATAGGATCAGGTTGTTGGATTATTAATGGTAAATATGTAATACGGTAAATTATGGGAAGAAAAGGTAGAATATTACCGGAAGGTCCAACCGGGGAAGAGTATTTTTCTGTATTAAATAAGGATGGATTTATATATG
>Ga0307419_10000001_pt1 | contig 104720 bp, 91 predicted proteins | sample SalMarWE160230MG_2_FD_202512 | JGI IMG/M metagenome (GOLD analysis project Ga0307419, IMG submission 202512) | Salt marsh sediment microbial communities from the Plum Island Ecosystem LTER, Massachusetts, United States - WE1602-30 | ecosystem: Environmental > Aquatic > Marine > Intertidal zone... | reverse complement strand
GGCGCCTCCGGTCACTGAGGATGTCACCCGTGCCTCAGGTGAACCGATCTGTGCCTCCTCCGCGGCAATCCGGATATCACAGGCAAGAGCCAGTTCGTATCCTGAACCCAGGGCATACCCGTTAATGGCTGCGATGGTGGGTTTTTCAAACCGGATGATTTTCCGTGATGCCTCCTGCAGTTCTCCCAGGTAATCACGATAGTCCTCAATGGTCCGGGTCTTCGATTCCTTCAGATCCGCACCCGTGGAAAAGGCCCGGCCCTCTCCAGTAATGATCACCGCCTTGATACCGGAATCGGTCCTGGCATCTTCCAGGGCCTCCTGAAAGTCCAGCCACAACTGCTTGTTCATGGCGTTCAATACCTGGGGCCTGTTCAATCTTATGGTGGCTATGTCGGCCTCTTTTTCATATATGATACACTCAAAATCCATTCCTTTCCTCCCAAAATATAATTTCAGGTCATTTTGCCCTATGCCTTACGCCTCGGACACTCCCGCCAGCAATGCCTAAAAAAATGAGCCGCGCCCGCGACCGGGGGCAGCTCTGCTTAATGCTGGAACCGGATGACCTACTTGATTCGATAGGAGACAAGGGGGACCGGACAGTAGCGGAACATCTTTTCCGCCACCGACCCCACCAACACATGCTGGAGGTCGGTTCTCCCTTTTGGTCCCATCACGACCAGGTCTATCTTTTCCTCCTTGACGATCTCCAGCAGGATGTCCAGGGGATGCCCCACCCGGAACATGGTCTTGAGCCTTTCCCGGGCAAAGGGGATACCCTCCATCAATTTTTCCAGTTCCGCTGCACGTTCCTTAATAACTCCTTCTTTATATTCCTGAGGATCTACCTCGTATCCCATTGATTGAATGCTGCTTACCGCCTGCATGTCCCGGATATTGATGACATTTGCTATGATGAGCTGGGAATCAAGACGGGTAGCAAGTGCTGCAGCATACTCGATGATACCTTGAGAGTATTTTGAAAACCCGATGGCTGCCAGAATCCTCTCTATCTCTTTCATAATTTCTCCCTCACTTCCCTGCTTCGAGGGGCCGCACGGCCAGGGCCCGATATGCCTTCTTCTTCACCAAGCGGTCTGTGTAGGAATAGCCACGCTCAAAATTAAAAACCCTGGCCGTGATACTCCTTTTCCCGGAAGACCATACCCATCCACAGCTCAAACGGATCTCAGGCACGATCTTTACCCGCTGGCCGCAATCGGATTCATACCCCTTGTAGCCCCTGTCCGTGACATACAGGCTCTTGAGTTCTTCGAGGGTCGGCAATCGCCAGCCTTCTCTCTTTTCAGAAGGCAGGCTGTACGGGAAGGTATATTTGGCCCAGCGCTCAGCCCCCTTCCAGTCGATATCCCCCTGGTTGTCCGTCTTGCTCCACATGACACCCAGGAGGTGATCCGTTACCGTGCCGTCACCGTTGTCCAGGAATCGTCCCCCGGCCATGACCTGGGAAAGGAGGAGCAGGAAACCCATGCCAAGGAAAGGCAATATGAATGCTGCCATTTTACGCATTTCTTCCTCCTCCCCCTTCAGGTTTCAACTCTTGCCGGGGCAGGAACTCTGGAAGCCCTCGGCCGCTGGAGGAGATAGACCAGGCCGAATATGGCAAGCCCGATCGGGTACATCCAGTACCGTTCCCCATGTTGGACTCCCAACCACCCTGCCACGGCACCCGGGCGCATGAGGGTGAAGGTCACCGCAAGGAGCAAAGGAATTTCGTAGAACCTGTTCTTGGCCACAAACCAGTTCTGGGTGGCCGAGGCAAACGCAAAGTTCCCGATGCAGGCCATAGCAAATATCAAAAATGCCTGGGTCCAGCTATTGATATTGTGGAGGATCAGATCCGCATTGAAAATAAACATGAAGGGCAGAATGGCCGTCCGGATATCATACATGAACCCCTGGATACCGGTGGGTATGGGGGGTGATTTGGCAATGGCCGCGGCCGCGTATGCGGCCAGTCCCACAGGGGGCGTGTCATCCGCCAGGATCCCGAAGAAAAAACAGAAGAGGTGGGCGGCCATGATCGGCACGACAAAACCCATGTCTCCCCCCACTTGCACAATAACCGGGGCAGTCAGGGAGGCCATAACGATATAGGTGGCCGTCGTGGGGAGTCCCATCCCGATAATCAGGCTGGCGAACGCAGTAATGACGAGCAGAAGGTAGACATTGTCACCGGCGAGCACTCCAACGATCTCGGTGATGAGCTGGCCCAACCCCATGGCCACTACACCGACGATGATGCCGGCGGCGGCAGTGGCCATGGCCACGGCGCACATGTTGCGGGCCCCGTTTGCCAGACCCGTAAAGATATCCGTTATGCTCTTCTTGACGGCAGGCCCTATGGGTTCTTTGTTGAGATACGCCTTGACCGGGTTCTGGAAGAGCATGACCACGGCCAGGATCCACACCGCGTGAAAGGCTGATAGCTCAGGGGAATGCCGCAGGATAATCAGTTCATAGAGCAGGACAATCAGCGGAATAAGGTAATGGAGACCCCGCAGAAATGTCTTGAAAAACGGCGGTAATTCATTGCGGGGAATTCCTTTCAGGCCCAGCTTTGAGGCCTCGATATGGGTGATATAGAGCAACGCAGCGTAAGAAGCAAAGGCCGGAATGGCCGCCGCCTTGATGACCTCGATATAGGGGACATTGACATATTCCGCGATAATAAACGCGGCCGCTCCCATGATGGGCGGGGCGATCTGGCCGTCCGTGCTGGCAGCCACTTCCACGGCCGCGGCCTTTTTGGCAGGATATCCGACCTTTTTCATTAGGGGGATAGTAAAAGTCCCCGTTGTGACGATGTTCGCGATACTCGATCCATTCACCATGCCGGTGAGGCCACTTGCCAGGACCGCTGCCTTTGCCGGTCCCCCCTTGAACCCGCCCAGGAGACTCAGGGCAAGGCCGATAAAGTACTCACCGGCTCCGGCCTTTTCCAGCAGGGACCCGAAGAGCACAAACAGGAAGACAATAGTGGCCGATACATCCAGTGGAACGCCGTAGATACCCTCTGTGGACATGCTCATCTGGCCGACAAACCTGTCTAGAGAGACCCCTTTGAATGAAATCACATCGGGCATGTACGGCCCCAAAAAGGCGTAGAGGCAGAAAAAAATGGCAATGATGGAAAGCGCCGGACCAATGACTCTTCGAGACGCCTCAAGGAGGAGGACCAGAAGGACCATCCCGATCACGATGTCTCGGAGGATGGGTGCGCCGTAACGCGAATTGATGCCAACGTAATCGATGGCAATGTATAGCGCTGACAAACAGGCCGCCAGGGCAACAATATAGTCGATGACAGGGATCCTGTCCTTGGCAGAGAGGAATTTTAGCCCCCAGTGGGTCTTTTTGAAAAGAGGGTAATTGAGAAATACCATCAGAAATGCAAAGCCCAGGTGGATGGCCCTGATAAAGACAGTATCAAGGATGAGCCAGCTTGCGATGGACAGTTGAAAAAAGCACCAGATAACGCCGATGGTGGGAATCACATACTTTGAAGGCCCAGTTGGCTTCCTGGAAATGCCCGCTTCTTCCTCTGCTAACCGGCGGGCCTCTTCCAGACCATCATCTTTTCTTTCGGCTTCAAGAAGATTCATGTCAGTACCCCTATCGGATCAACAGATTCTCTTTTTCCAAACGACCAAAACCCCTGTTCCATCAGTCGCACCGGAATGTCCAGAAAGTCCTGGATGCAGAAACCGGGAGGGTAGCAATGCTGCCACCCTCTCGATTCCCTAGAAAACTATTTGAGGCCAACCTCTTTAAAATATTTCATTGCCCCCGGATGGATCGGGGCGGTCATACCTTCCAGCATGTTCTTCTTGGTGAGAACGGAATAAGCCGGATGGAGTTTCTTGAAGGCCTCAAAGTTATCAAAGACCTCTTTGGTAATCGAATATACAACCTTATTAGGTTCTTTAGCGGAAGTAACAAAGGTGGCCTTGACCCCAAAGGTGGGCACGTCTTCTTTGTTGGTGGCCGTGGGATAAAACTTTATGGGGATATAGGCCTTTGCATAGTAGGGATACTTAGCCAGAAGCTTGTCAAGCCCGGTGATGGGGACAAAATGGACCTTTCTCCTGCCGGCTGTTGCCTCCTTGATGGCGCCGCTCGGGTGTCCCACGGTGTAGAAAAACGCATCAATGCGGCCGTCCTGGAGGAGCCCAGGGGCCTCCGCGGCTTTTGCACTCTCTGCAGTGAGGTCTTTCTCGTAATCAATACCCGCATTGGCCAGGGCGTCAATGGAGTTCTGGCGCTGGCCCGAACCGGGATTCCCGATGTTCACCCGCTTGCCACGCAGGTCCTGGATCGAGTTAATGCCCGCATCGTCAGCAGCCACAAGGGTAACCGATTCAGGATGGATGGTAAATACGGCCCGGAGGTTCTTCTGCGGGCCCTTGTCTTTCCACTCGGCAAGGCCGTTCCAGGCCTGGTACTGCCGGTCAGACTGGCAGATTCCAAAATCCAGATCTCCAGACAGGACCGCATTGATATTGAAGACCGACCCGCCGGTCGACTCCACCGTCGCACGAATGCCATATTGTTTCCGCTTCTGGTTGACCATCTTGGCAATGGCTCCACCGGTAGGATAATAAACGCCGGTAATGCCACCCGTTCCAATGGTCACAAAGGTGGTTTTGGCCTGGGCTGTGCCAGAAGTAACACCAGCAAAAAGTGCAATACCGAACAGCAGCGCAATACTCAGAATAAGCAGTTTTTTCATTGTACATCTCCTTTAAAAAATGTCTGGATTTTCAAAAAACCAGGCTTTTCTTTGCCTGTTCCCAAAAAAATATCGTTTTAACCCTCCTTTCTCTATCTTGATTTTCCTGGAATCAAAGATGAAGCCGATATGGCCTCTCCAATGGTGAATGCCGGAAGTATGAATTTGTGGTGGCACATTGAACAAGAGAATCTTCTCTCAAACAACGGGAAAAGCATGGCTCATCAATGCCCCGTAAAGGCTTGATGGGTGATGAAAGTTCGGGGTTTTGTTTCTCGCTATTTCTTTATCAAGAAACTTCCAATAAATCAAGCTCTTTAATTTGCACTCCTTTTCTCAGTCACTGGGTGTTGTACCTCAAATTTCATTTTTTCCGGTGCTTATCAGCACAATCCCCGTGAGCAGGGCGGAAGGGATCTCTTTGGGGTCGGTCGCGCGCGTTATCTCATGGATCGGCCAGTGCACCCTTTTCGCGAGCTTGAACACATTGACCCCGAGGGCCTCTATGGACGGGCGGGCAACATCAGGAAATCGGCATTTTCCTTCACCAGTTAAGGCCGCACAAGGTACATCAGGGCAAAAAACCGGCTTGCAGGAACCCGCACCCAGCCCCCTCGAACCTTTCCACCCCAGTTCAATGGCACGATGCTCAAGCCGCGCTACGATCATGAAAATATCCCGAAATGGCCCAAATTGCTCCTCTGAGAAGAGGAGTTCGGGTTCCACATCAATCTTGAAAAATACGGCCTTATCGAACTGGGAAATCCAGGCCCTCGCCTCCGGAGGTCCCATGACAAAGGGAGGGCAGTTAGCGCTCTTGCCGTAGCCGTCGCAGGCCGGGGGCCGACACATCTCCACAATCGCATCTTCAACGGGAATATCCGCTGCCTTGATCACTTTGGAATCCGTTGCGCCAAGCCGCATCGCCTCTTGCTGAAGAATTTCAGCATTCATAGCATCCTTCTTCCGGATCACGGAATGGTGTCCACCGCGGCAAACCGGGGCTCATGGAGCGGGATTAGAATATCGGCCATTTCCTTTACCTTCAGCATGATATCATAGGCCTCATAAGGGTTCACATTTGTTCCTGGGGGAATGACCTCCATTTCCATGGCGGTGATCTCCTTGGGCGGGTAGAAATTATCCTTGATCACACAGAAACCCGTGATCGCGGCCCTGCCTCCAGGGGTCTTTACAAACACAGTGACACCTCCGGGGGTATGGGCGGGTGTGTGCATGACCTCTATGCCGGGGAGGATTTCCCCATCAGCGGTCACGGTCTCAATCTGGCCGTTTTCCTCCACATCTTCGATATAGTCTTCCAGGTACCGGAAATCCAGGGGATGAGGATCGTGAATGGTCTCCAACTCCTTTTCATGGACAAAAAAACGGGCATTGGTGCATTTATAGTCGTTTTCGCAGTGATCATTGTGGAGATGAGTGTGTATAACCACGTCAATATCCCCGGGTGACAGGCCCCATCGGCCGAGACCCTCTTCAATCGTATAGATCTTTCCACCGATCTTTTCTTCCCTGTCCCTGGATTGCAAGGGGCTCATCTCTCCTGTATCCACCAGGACCTTTTTGTCTCCGCCTTCGAGATACCAGGAATAGATGGGGATGGTATAGGGTTGCCCATAGGCATACTGGTAGGTCATCATTCCCTTATCAAAGGCCTTGGTGCCCAGGACGATGGGATGAATTCTATATGTCGCCATTCGATAATACCTCCTTTCAGAGACGATGTTAGGTCATTGGCCGGGAATAATCAACCCGATGGTTGCCATTCTCAAAAGAGGATAAGGATATTAGCCCATTTCTCTTGACACATTTAAGAATATCCATTATTTGGACATGATTCATGGTTTTTTCGGCTGGGAGGCACAGCTTTTGCATTTTATTAAGGTCTGGCAATACTGCTAATACCGAGGAAGAAAGGAGCATCATTTTTATTATGGAATATTCCATCAGCCCGGACGGCGAAGGATTCAAGATCCCTGAAGAGGACGACTACCAGGCCGAATATGAACGTCTTGAAAAACTGGTAACCGAGAAGAGGGCGGAAGGCCTTGAAATCGTGGTGGTAATGGGCCTCGGTTTCGTGGGAGCGGTCATGGCCGGCGTTTGCGCTGACTCGGTGGACAAGGAGACCGGAAAACCGGGGAAGTTTGTCATCGGCATGCAGCGGCCCAGCACCCGGAGTTTCTGGAAGATCCCGGTCTTCAACCGCGGTGTCTGTCCCATCAAGGCTGAAGACCCTGAGGTGGCCCCCCTGATCGAGCGCTGTGTGAGGGAAAAGGAGACACTCATCGCCACGTTCAGTTACGATGCCCTCGTCTTTGCTGACGTGCTCGTGGTTGATGTGCAGTGCGACTTTATCAAGGAGGAACTGGGCAATCTCAGCACCGGCCACGCTGAAATAAGTGCCCTGGAGGATAGTTTCAAGATCATTGGCGAGAAAATCCCGCCTGAATGCCTTGTGCTCATAGAAACAACCGTCCCCCCAGGAACCACCGAGTACATCGCCTACCCCCATATCAAGAAGGCCTTCAGGAAACGCGGGATTGACTCCGACCCCCTCCTTGCCCACAGTTTTGAGCGGGTCATGCCGGGAAGGGAATATGTCAGGTCCATCAGGGATTTCTGGCGGGTATGCAGCGGCATAAACGATGAAAGCCGGGAGAAGGTGGTGAGCTTCCTGTCGGGAATCCTTAACGTGGAAGAATTTCCCCTTACGGTCCTGGAAAAACCCATTGAAAGCGAGACCTGCAAGATCGTTGAAAACAGTTACCGGGCGACTATCCTCGCCTTCCTGGATGAGTGGAGCCGTTTTGCCGAAACAAACGGGGTCGACCTGATCAAGGTGGTCCAGGCCATAAAGGTGCGGCCCACCCACAACAACATTATCTTTCCCGGTCCCGGAATCGGCGGCTACTGCCTGCCCAAGGACGGAGGCCTGGGCCTTTGGGCCTACAGGCACCTGATGGGATTTGAGAACGATATCTTCAAGATCACACCCCAGGCCATCAATATTAACGACACCCGGGCCCTGCGAGCGGCACAGCTCGTCAGGGATGCCATGAGAAATATGGGCAAGATCGTGGCCGCATCTCAGGTTACTCTGCTCGGCGCTTCCTACCGGGAGGACGTCGGAGATACACGCTACAGCGGCTCTGAGATCATTATTCGAAAGCTCACCGAAATGGGCGCTGAAGTGCACGCCCATGACCCGTATGTCCACCACTGGTGGGAGCTGGAAAAACAAGACACCTATCCAGCGGTAGGAAAAGGCTGGGCAAGGTTTTTCAGAAACCAGAAACACCTCCAGGATTTCCGCATGATGCCCGACCTCAGAGCTGCCTTACAGGGATCTGATGCGGTGGTCTTTGCAGTGCGGCACAAACCCTACCTGAACCTTGCCCCCGAAGAAGTGGTCCAGATGGCTGGGGGCCCTCTTGCGGTGGTAGACTGCTTCGGTATCCTGGACGACGAAAAGATAGAGCACTACTTTGAACTGGGATGTGAGGTAAAAGGCCTCGGTCGGGGGCACATAAACCGGATAAAAGACAAGATCCGGAAACGCAAAATGGGAATTGCCTGACCTGAAAGCCCATCCAGGTTATCCAGCCACGCCTAGGGTTGCTCCTTATCACCGGTCTCCGGCACAAACGCGCTGGGGCCGGCGACCAGGTGAATCCCGTTTTTGAGTTTGACCACGTAAAGGTTGTAGGAAGAACCGGTCTTCTCCAGGACCTCTCCCCTGAGGCCTTTGTAGCCTTTTGTCATTTCCACGGTTGTACCTGGTTCCAGCATACAGTTCCTCTTTAAACTTCATGCCGATGAAAAACAAACCTTCATCCCACCAAACCGTACTATGGACAAACATGAAACACAGGGATACAGGGTATGGCATCTTTTCTTCGATTCCGAGTCTCCCGGGCCAGTCACGAAGAAAAAGACCATACCTTGTAACCGGAAGATCCAAAACAAATATTGACACCTGCGCCCAATTATTGCCTAATAGAATGCTCCGGCATCGCGTTTCTCCCTTTACGGCCGGGTGATCGTGTCTTGCCGGGGCTGTTTCCGTTTCTTTGGCCTCTCGGTGGCATCATGATAACCCGACGGAAATTCTCTGCGCTTCATCAGCTCAGGGGGATTCTTTCCCAATGATCTGCCCGAAATGTGGATTCAACCAGCCTGAAGATATCTATTGCGCCCGGTGCGGCGTCCATGTCAAGAAATATCATCAAAAACAGAAAAAGAAAACGCTCATCATCCTGGCATCCGTCCTGATCATTATTGGCGGAGCCGCTCTCTTTACCGGCAGGGTTTACCGGGAAAAAGGAACAAGGTTTACCGTGGTCCGATCCCCGTCTCCTGCAGTTACTCAGCTTAAAAAACCCTCCCGGGTAATCAAACCAAAGCGAGCCTCTTCGCCCCCGAAAAGATCGTCGCCAGCCAGGAGCAACGGACAAAAAGAGAAGTTGCCTGTTGCCACCACTGAATCCCAAGCACTCGCAGGCCCTCAATCGCCCGCGGCCGAGACGCCTTCCAAAAAAGAAAAAGGCAGCCAAATAGCAAAAGAAAAGGAGGAGACACCCTCTGCGCTTCAGTGGTTTGACAGGGGAACAGCCCTGAACGATGATTCCACTGCCGAGATTGCCTGTTACCAGAAGGCCATTGAGCTGAACCAGGCGTTTGCGCCTGCCTACTATCGTCTTGGTGCCATTTATTTTCGCAATGCCGAATATGATCTGGCCGACCAAGCCTTTGCCCGGTTCTTGAAGTTCGCAACCGATGAGCAAAAAGGTATCTACGATATCTACGTTTTCTATTCTCCGACGGAGGTCGAAGGTCTTGGCCGGGAAGAAAGTCAACCCGACTCCGCTATCGCCTCGAAAAAACAACCTTCCGGTCAGGATAAATCAGCTTCCCCGGGCCAAGGAGAAAACAGTGAAAGCAAAGCAGAGCATCCCAAGGAAATGCAAGCTGCCATTCCTTTCGAAACTTTGGGTGATCATATCATTGTGATGGTCCGCCTGAACAGGGATATCACGGCCAGGATGCTCCTCGACACCGGCGCGGGGATCACGGTTCTCTCTACCAATCTGGCAGAAAAGGTAAACCTGACCACGGACGGGACCGGAACTATCCTTCTCAAAACCCTTACAAGAAAGGTCCGTGCACCTCTCGCGCGGATTCCTCAACTGCAAGTCGGCTCCCACACGAAAGAAGACTTTCCGGTAGCTGTTTGCGACATGCGCCCGATAAGAGATTCATTCGAGGGTATTTTGGGGATGGATTTTCTGCAGGGATTCACCATCACCGTGGATGCGGAAGCAAAAAAAATCTCGCTCAGTACCGCCGGTTCCCAGAAAGAAGAAGCTCCTTAACCCGGGTTAATCTCCTGCTACAATGTAGCCCTTGAGCTTTTCCTTCAGGCTGTCCGGCCACACCTCATCAAAGAGAAAGGCATTGATCTCTTCCTTGCTCAGCGTCCTCAGCACATCTCCCGGCAATTCACGCAGGGCTTCCATCCTCCCCTGCATTGGCTCCGGGGTTTCCTTCTGATCGTCGTTCATCATCCATACTCCTTTTGTCTTAGGATCCAGTTTGTTTCCACCCGTAATTTATACTAGGCACTGCGGAATTAAAACGCAAGCATCAAGCTCTTTCGTCTTGACACCCCTCTGTTAAAGCTTTAATTTTAGAAAACATGGTTGGCATAAGGCGAGTTCTTTCTGAGAGGGTAGATACGCGTGAAACGACTGATACCGCTCCTTCTGCTGCTGTTCACAACAGCTTTTTCAGGCAATGTTTCCGCTGCTCCCTTTGATGTCTTTGTCAGCATCCTGCCACAGAAATATTTTCTGCAGAAATTGGGCGGGGAGCATGTCCATGTCCTGGTCATGGTTTCCCCGGGCGCAAGTCCCGCCACCTATGAACCGAAACCCGGGCAGATGGTGGCCCTTTCAAAAGCAAAAGCCTATTTTTCTATCGGGGTTCCATTTGAAAAAACATGGCTGCCGAGGTTCATGGGGCTCTATAAACAACTTCCGATCATACGCACGGATGAGGGGATTACGAAAGAACCTCTCTGGCAATCAGGGGTAAAAGGAAGGCTGAGAGGCGAAAAAACAAGGACCGGCTCAGACATTGACGGTCTGGATCCCCATATATGGACGTCTCCATCCCTGGTCATGCTCCAGGCTCGAACGATCACAGACGGACTGTCCCGGGTTGACCCTTCTCACGGGGGTGATTTCGAAGCCAATTACCGGCGGTTTATCCATGAGCTGGTAAACCTTGACCTCGAAATACGGAAAAGCCTGCTTCCCCTGGCCCGCGGGAAGACTTTCATGGTGTTTCATCCTTCCTGGGGATATTTTGCCCATGCCTATGGCTTGCGGCAGGTCGCCATTGAAAAGGAAGGGAAGGCTCCGGGGCCGAGGCACCTGGAGGAATTGATCGGTTTTGCCAGAAAAAACAAGGTGCGGGCCATCTTTATCCAGCCCCAGTTCTCGCGGAAAAGCGCCCGTATCATTGCCAGGGCCATAGGTGCGCGTGTCTTGTCCGCTGATCCATTGGCCGAAGACTGGGCCAGGAACCTGCAGCGTGTTGCCAAAGCCCTCGGAGATACCCTCGATCAGCCTTAAGCCTATGCACAAATGCAGGCTGCACCGACAAGCGGGGGTAAACTTTTTTCCTGACCGTCGGAAGGGCTTCGTATTTTCGTGACTTATCTATGGGGGAAGCCGCAGAACTCCGCTTGGCGGAGTAAATGCGGAGTCCCGCCTATAAGCCTCTATAGGCGGGGCGTGGATAAGTCACTGAACATACCAGCCTGGGAGGCTCGTCACGGAAAAAAGCTTACCCCCGCTTGCTTAGAAGGAGCGCTTGTATCGCCGGTTTTTCAGTGCTGCATCCACCAGAGATAAAAGAAATTCACCGGGGGAAAGGTGGTGGGATTGATGGCAAGTATGCCGGCCTCCTGGGCGCCCCGAAATGCCCTTTCAGCGGGAGGGGTGGCCAGGGTCTTGGACACAAGGATCTTCTGTCCGGAACTGGTAATGGCCGCTACAGGGCCGGAAGGAATGCTGGTCCCTATCTCCATGCTCCGCGTCGGGGTATGGGGGAACGTTGCCCCGAAAAGAGCGGGCTCACCGGTCTTATAATTCAGTCCATAGAGTGTCGCCGTCCCTCCGGACACAGTCGGCGTGAAGCTGGTCACATAATAGACCCCATTGAAAACGAGCCCCTTGGCCAGGATCTTTTCACCCGCAACCAGGGGCAGATACCAGCCCTGATCCACGTCCAGGTCCGGCACCCGGTGTGGCGGTGTGGTAATATCCACCAGGTCCAACTCTGTCATTGTTCCTAGACCGTTTGCATCCTTGATGGCAAAGATCCTGTCCGAGCTGGTTGGATTGCAGGGATCATCCACATCTCCCGTTCCTATGAACAGGAGATCATACTCTTTTTCAAGGGCCACACTGGGCGGAAAGAAAAATTTCCGAACGCCCGGCGTCTCTCCAGGTATGCCTGCCTTGAACAGGATGTGCGGTTCCCAGTCATTCATGTTTTCATCCGCTTCTGGAAACGGCAGGGGGCTGTCTTCATCATCCGTAAAGCGCCCAATACGCCACAATTGCCCCCCGACATCACCCACGTACAGCTTATCTGCAAAGCCATTGTCGTTTTCATCCACCACCGCTACGTTGGAGGGGATGGAGTAGTTCATGTGGCTTATCCCGCTGACGCCGTTCTCCCATATCCGCAGCACACTGCCGTCATCGACCCGGATCGCCAGGACGGCCTTTCCCGCGGAATTGTCCGGCGTGTAGCCCCCGCCGATAAAAAACACGGGTGTTCCCGTTTCATCATCATCCGCTGTCTTGACCACGGCGAATGCCGGCTCCGACCAGGTTTGGCCCAATGCAGGGATGAAACTGTCCGGTGCGGCTCCGAGGGGAAGACCCAAGGCAGAGGCATCATTGGCCTGGTTGATTCTCCACAAAAACTGTGGTGCTTGCGGATCAGTGATGTCCAGGGCAAAATAACCGGTTCCGCCCTGCCTCTCTCCGCAGATAAGGATAACCTGGTCCCCTGCACCTGCATCCACAACCCCGTCACCGTTGACGTCTCGCACATAGACTTTGGGGCTTGCGTCGATGAAAAACTGATGGTCAACCCCTTCCACCAGGTTCTTGAGCCGGTGGAGCTGATCCGGGGCAATGAAGGCCCAGAGCTCAATGCCTGAGAGGGTTTCGTCGCCGTCCGCATCTACTTCACTGTCAAGAAGAGCGTGAAGCATCCCATCGTTCGCCCCGAAAAATACCACCGTCTCGGAGGAATCGTCAGGGAGCCGGTACGTGACCGCCAGGGGTTGGCTGTGAAGCACATCTCCCAGAATGGAGTCCCTGTTCTCCGCGGTATCCCCGTCACCATCCTCATCGAACACATCGGCGCCACGAACATAATCGATGATCTGAGAAACGCTGTGGGTGGGATTTCCAAGCACTTCAGCCGTAAGGAGAGCATTGCTTGCTCCAAACCGGTTGCTCGAATCGGCCAGATCGGAGGATGATCCCAGGTAGGTATAGATTTTCCTGTCCGTGTTGGCGATGTAATTGGGCTTATCAGAAGGACCGGCCCAATCTTTTGCCGACCAGAAGGGAACCGCTCCAGCTTCGAGGGCATCAGTAGAATCCAGGGCAGGATTGCCGTTCTTGTCCACGATCTCGTTGTCGGCGGAAAGTCCAAACCTGGCCACATCTCCTTCCCACATGGGCCCGGCCGTGGCGCGAAAGAGCCCCAGGTAGACGCGATTGGCACTGAGGGTCTTTTCCGGCGGAATAACCGGTGCCGTAAGGCTGCTCCAACCCGCGCCCGGGCCTGAAAAGGCCACCAGGCAGGTGTCATCTGCCAGGCCCCGCGCACACAGCATCGCCAGCAAGGAGAGCATCACTACCCCTAGGAACCACACGGGCCATTTTCCTTTTCCGTTTCCCATCTGTCTCTCTATTCAGGTATTCCCTCAATCCGTCAAAAACCAAGACGGTAAAAGCCTATCTCGATAGTCGCCTTTGCGCCGGACGGTCCATGTCCATTGCATTGCATCTTATAGCGGTGGGCCTTGAATTGACCCGTTTCAAAGCCTGACCCCCTGGGCACCGCTGAAGCGCCCAGATACTCAACTGTCCCATCAAAAGACTGCCTGTTTCCCAGAAGCCCCGCAGGAGAGGAAAAGGTCTTGGGCGCGGATGCCGACATATTTTCATTGTCATAGAGTTCCGGACTGCGCGCCACATAGCCGTTTGCCGATTCCGCCGCATAGAAGGCCTGCTTCTGGAATCTCCAGTTTGCCGCCATCCCCAGCTCAGATTCACTCATCTGGGTGGCGGCTATCCCGATAATGGTGAGAAGCGCAAGGACTACCAGTGCCACCACCAGAACAGATCCATTCTCCCTGTCTGCAAACCCGCCCGATGCTTTCATATTCTTCTCCACTATTGCTGTCACAAGAGTCCTGCTCTTCTTTGTTGAGCAGATACTATCAAAACCTGTGTTGCTCAATGCAGATTTCATCAACCTTCTGCCTCTTCAACCGTAAACCGTGAACGGTCAGCTGGTTTTATATATGAGGCTTTATGTGCCGCAACGCGAGCTGTTTCGCTCTCCCATGATCTTCCCAGGCCACAACTACCTGGATCATCTTGGTTCCCACCTTTGGATCGTCCTCTGCGATATTCCAGTACACGGAATAAGTTTTCCCTCTCGCAGTCTGTTGGATTATGCCGTAATCAGCGTCATTCACAGTGAGTGGATCGCTGTCAAAGCCCGTATCAATGAGACCCGTTGCACCATCACCATCCGTGTCATTGAGGTCCGTGTCGTCGTATGCGAGCGAGGCCAGTTTTTCCAGCCGGTCGGATGCCAGGGTGGTCGCGTCGGTTATATCCGTTGCGCTCGCGTTGGCTATAATCGCAGACCCCTGCAAGGAGGCCATGGCCAGGATGCCGACCGTCAGGATTGAAATGGCAATTATCACTTCCAGCAGGGTGAACCCTTTCTGTTTTTCGTTCCCCAGTATGTCAATTTGTCGATCGTATTCCATTTTCCTGCCTTCCTTTGTCAAAAAGCCAGATTACGGCACATCACTTCGGCCGTCAGGAGCCTGCGCCGAAAGTGGTCATTGGCTGGGCCGAATATGGATGTTCCTGCCTGATTTCGATAAATCGTGGTGTTTGAAAAACGGGGGTCTGTTTTTTCTCCCCTGACAACCAGCGTTATCTGTACCGACCTGATCCTCGAGGGGTCCGACACCGGGGTGGGTAACACGTTTCCTGCCGCGTCAAAATAGAGGAAATCCAGCGCATCCACGTCCTCCACGACGGGTTGGTTTGACGCCGTAAAAGGGCTCTTTCTTCCCAGCTTCTGTATGCCCCCCGTGGTATAGAGATCATACGTAACATCCTCATTGTACTCAGTGGAATCGCCATTGCTGTTCAGGTCTTCCGTGAGTCTGATGGAATGGGAACCGGCCGTCAAAATTCCGGCGTGGGCATTGCCGCTGGGATCACAGCCTGCCATAGATATATCCCGTTGCATGAAATACATGGCCGCTCGCACCTTCTGCTCAAGGGCGGTCACCTGGGCCTGGGCCTCGTAGGAACTCTGCTGGGAGAGAAAAACGGAATAGATGCCTCCCATGACAATACCGGCTATTGCCACGGCAATGAGGAGCTCCACCAGGGTAAAACCATGGCTGGACCCCCATCTCCCGCCTTCCCTCTTTTTTCCCATAATGGGCATGTCTCTTTGTTGCTCCCGTGGTTGGTTATTCGATACGGACGTTTCCAGCAGATGAGAGAACCAGTTTTATCTCCTTTCCTTTCGTGTTCCTGAGATAGACGGTTCCCATGCCTAAGCCGCCCGAATTGCTTGTTGGGATGCCGCTGGGCTGAAATGCTATGGCGGGTATCCCATCGTCATTGTTGGGAAAGGTCAGACCGTCTCCCCCTCCCTTTGAAGGATCAAAAGAGACCCCCTGGTACTGGTCGCCTTCACCCCAGAGCCGCCGGACAAGAAGCTGTTCACCGGAATCATATTCCAGGTTATTGTTGGCATCAGCAAAGACAACATAGGAATATGTTTTTGACCCAATGGTCTGATTGAAGCAGATTGTGCTGTAGGTTCCATTTTTGGTGGCGGCTATCTTTCCCAGTTGGAAATTGGAGAAGAGCTCCCTGGCTGCACCCTTCAGCCGATAGTCCGGCAGCCAGGTGGAAAAGGCGGGAATGGCAAACGCCGCAATGATACTGAGGACCAAAAGCGCCATGAGCACCTCAAGAAGAGTGAAGCCTCTCAGGCCTTCCGTTCTGGCTGCCAAGATCTTCGCAGGCCGGTTACTCATCTCGTCCTCTTTGCCTCTTTGAACAAGGGAACAACACAGGTTAAGGTGTTTATTGTCTATATAATTTGTGAATTTTAGCATGTATTTCTATCCATTACAACCATTTTTCACACCACTCTCTATCCTGCCCCAAAGAGCTCTCAAGTTAGCAACCTTCTCTGCCGATAAAGCTCTCAAGGAACTATCGGTCTTCAAGAGAGAGAAAGAATAACTGACTTGTTCACGGATTTATTGATGAATAGAACATTATAGGGGTTTGCCATGAAGAGAAATGTATTGAAAAAATGGTTACCTGGTATTGCAATGCCTTTGCTTTTCCTGGCGCTTTTTCCAGGCCTGTGCCTTGCGGGAGACGGGAATTATTACTTTCATGAAGGCACAACCCTGCTGAAGCAGGGGGAATTGGACCAAGCGGCGGCAGCGCTCACCGAGGCCATCCGCCTCGTGCCTGATCACGCGGAGGCCTACAACAATCGTGGGCTTGCATACTTTGAGCAGAAGGATTACGGCTTGGCGAAACAGGACTTCTTTATGGCGTTGCAGCTCTCACCCTTCGACAAACAGGCCAACAACAACCTCGGCATCCTCTTTTGCGGCCAGGAGGATTATGACCGGGCCCTTCTCTATTTTCAGCGGGCCATTCAGCAGAAGGCCTCTCCAACCGCTTATGACATAACCGTGTATCGAAACCTGGCCTTTGTCTATATGAAAAAAGGCATGAGGGAGGAAGCGGCCGATGCCTATGAAAATGCCCAAAACATCCAGGACAAGGTATCCGAAGACCTTGATCTTCGGCCGTATGGTGAGGGTACCGCAGATTACACCCTAACCCTGGAGTTTGGCGGGGGGAGCGCCCTGCAAAGGCACAAGACCAGAGCGGCTCGGATGCGATAAACGATGGGTGAAAAACTGTTAGTTTTTTTTACGATTGGCAACTTATTTTACAGTTTGCCGAAGGGCCTCTTCAGGGTTTTTCTCTTTCGTGAGCAATATTTATCAATTATATCAAGTCAATAAGGAGATAAAGGTCTTGCTGGGGAATCTTTTGGCACACTTGGCATTTTTATTGCAGAGACGAAGGGCAAAGTCTTTTTCGCGTTTCTTTATTTCCCAACAAGGTCAGGACGAGACCATGCGAAGACAAGATGCTTTTACATTGATGGAACTTCTGTTCGTTTTTGTAGTGATGGCCATAATGGCTTCTATTGCTATTCCCGTGTTTTCCAAATGGCTTCCCGGTTATCATCTGAGGTCCGCAGCGAATGATCTTTATTCAGAGCTGCAGTTCACAAAAATGAAGGCCATCCGAAATAACGCGGAATGGGCCCTGGTGTTCAACGCGGGATCGGCTACCTACCAAGTGATAAGCGGAGGTGCCGATGGGGATTATTCTACGGCCGGAGACAACACGGTTGAAAGAACGGTTCCCCTTTCCCAGTACAGGAGCGGGGTGGGCTATGGTCATGGTGCAGCCACAGCCGCAATTGGAGCCGGCTTTGATAACCAGATTACCTTTACCGCTGATACCGTCGTCTTTAATTCCCGGGGCATGATTAACAGCTCTGCTGGAGGATATGTCTACCTGCAGAATGACCAAAATGCTTCCTATGGGGCGGGCGTGCTGGCGAGCGGCGTAATCCAGTTGAAAAAATGGGACGGGTCGGCCTGGGACTAAAAGATCAATAAGGATACAGGTTATGCGCGAAAAGGAAAAACGGAATCAAGGATTCACCCTCGTGGAACTGCTTATTGCCATGGTGATCAGCCTGATGGTCATGGGAGCAATTTACGGGACCTTTAAGTCCCAGCAAGACTCTTTCATCATTCAGGACCAGGTCACCGCCATGCAGCAAAACCTTCGGGGAGGCATGTATGTCATGAGCCGGGATATCCAGATGGCGGGCTATGTAACCAATTTTGACTCCCGCACCTATACCAACGTCGACTGGGATCCTACCGCTACCGGCAACGAGGTCATCCGACCCCTGATCTACGGAAGAAACAATGACAATGTCAACGGAAACGGCGTTAAGAATCAGACAGACGACCTTGTCGTTATTAAGGCAAGCAATGACCCCGCCGACAGCCGTCAGCTTGCTTCCGGGGACACGGTGACGAACACCACCCTGACTCTCAGCCCCTTTGACCTGAATCTTGACGCCACCACATATAAATTCGGGATCCTTGTCAAGAGTGACCTGAGCAGGGCGGAGATTTTTGAGGTAGCAATAAGGACGGGTAGCCAGATCACCTTCAAAAACACCCTCCAGGAGAGTTATGGCAACGGGGACTGGGTCTACCGTGCCGATGTCATTACCTACAGAGTTAATGAAGATCTCAATCATCCCGCTCTGGAGCGCTGGAACCAGGGGAACGGCACCGGCTTTCAGGTGGTGGCTGAAGACATTGATAACCTCCAGGTCCAGTATGTCATGGCTGACGGGAGCACTGTTGATGATCCAAGCCTGACTACCGGTGGATGGGCGAACGTCCGGGCCGTCCAGGTATGCCTCCTGGCCAGGACAGAACATATCAACCGGGATTATACAAACACTAAAACGTATACCATGGGAGACAAGACGATAACACCCGGCGACGGCTACAGGCGAAAGCTGCTCACCTCCCTGGTTAAAACCAGAAATATCGGATTATAAAATGAAAAAGACACAGCCACTGCGAAAAGTGAAGAAAAACCAGATCCACCGGCAGGGTTTTACCCTGATTGAGGTGCTCGTCGCCATCACCATCCTCACCATAGGCCTCCTGGCCGTGGCCAAGATGCAGGTCTCCGCGATCCAGGGGAATTATTTCAGCAACAATACGACGACCGCTCTGACCCTGGCCGAGCAGAAAATGGAAGATCTCCTGGGGAGGAATTACGCTACGGACGCTGACCTGGTGGACACCCAGGCGGGGAACAATACCGACCTCACCTCCCTGGTGACAAAAGACCACGAAGAACTCAATGTGAATGAAGAAGGTGTTGCCGGTAGTGGCATCTATCACCGGGTCTGGAACGTGGCCGACGACACTCCGATTACGGATACCAAGACCATAACCATTATCGTCACCTGGACAAAAGGAAGTCACACCCATCGGATGCACCTTTCGTGCATCAAGCGGCTATAAATGTTGGAGAGAGAAAGCAACATGAACTATTTAATGAACGGATCCCAACGAGAACAGGGGAGTGTGATGGTGGTCGCCCTGATGATCCTCGTAGTTTTGACCCTGATCGGCATCATGGCCAGCCGCACTTCCACCACCGATATCCAGATCGCCGGAAATGAAATCCCCTACAAGCAGAATTTCTTTATCGGCGAGGGCGGGCTGAACCGGGAAGCCGCGGAAGTGGGGCGGGGAAATTACCCGGTCATCCAGATCAACACCACCGGGCAGCTGGCGGATCAGACAGGTCAGACGAACGGCAATCCCCTGCCCGCGCCCATCCCCCACGTGGTGGCCGGAACAGCCTACAGTTTCACCCTTGATTATCTGGGCTATTTCCTGCCCCCTCCCGGGTATTCCGTGATCCATTTCAGCAGGTATGACTACGACATTGACGTGACGGGGGGCCGAATCAATGTGGCATCCCGGTATTACAAGATCGGCCCCAGGGCCGAATAGGAACGCTTCAGCAACGGCAATAACCTGAAGGAGGAAACTCCAATGAAACGCACTGGACTCAGTCGAACACTCATGATCCTGCTTGGCCTGTTTTTCGTGACCATGACGGTCGCCTTTGCCGATGATACCGATGTGTACCGGTCATCGGTCAAAAACAATGCCATGCTGGTCATTGATGTATCCGGTTCTATGGATTGGCCGGTCTATGATCCCAATATCGATTATGCGGCATTCTTTGAGTGGGCTATAAGCGCCGGATATGGTTATGACGATAAAGGCCTTAATGATTGGTATGTTGATAAAGCGGCAGGAAAGTTATGGGATAAGGATAAAATATATCTGGTAAGCGCCTACACCGGTTATGCCGAAATTACCGGTGATGACGGCGTGACCAAATATGCCGCTACTGGTGATCCGGTGTATGAGGGTTCAACCAGGAGGCAGAAGTGGGTCACAGGCGGAATCATAGATACCGGCTGGCAGGTCACGGACTGGGACAATCCGGCTGAAAACAATACCATAGAGACGGTTACCGTGGACGATCAGGTCTATGTTGTGTATCCAACCGAGGCAAATCTTAGTGTTATTAACAAGACAGATACTGCTGGCTATGCAAACAGTGCTATTGCCGGTCAGCAGCTCAAAAACCATCAGGATATCCTGCTCACCGATGAAAGAACAGATCCCAGAACAGGGGTAGCAAAGGACTATGGTTTTCTTGGCTATTTAAAGGCGCCGGGTATCTATTTCTCCGGGCTTTTCGAAACCGGTACCTGGTATACCCTGACAGACGATCAGGATAATGCTGTTTCTTCTTCCGGTGATGAAAGAATTTACGCATTTGTCACTGGTAATTACCTGAGTTTTATCAAATTGATAGAAGATCTCCATGGAAATACCCCTTGTGGAAGTGAAGCTTGGAGGTATCTCTGCTACCAGCCTGGCGCTCAAGTGTGGACAACCGTTGGCATAGGTGCCATCACAAATGCTGAATACGGATCCGACTACTCATCCAACAGGGATGAGAATTGCGGTACCATAGACCTTACCCAGTTTTCCGGACGGAAGTATCTTAGGATATACTTTAATAGATACCGGAGACGTCGCTGGGATCCTTGGATCCCTGGGCTTGATGTTGAAAACAGAACAGCAGGCAGTGATAGTTGCAGCAACTCCAATTCTGAAAACGATGGCGTCTATTTTGTTGACCAGGACGGCAATGTCTTACACCAGCTAACAGCAGGGGTTAACGAGACACCGGAGGGAAAGATTTACGGGTACAATGAAGATAGTATCTGGACCGGTGAATATGATGTGACAAATGTAACAAAAATCTATGTCAAATTCCATGTGGGCCCTAATGGCGGAGATAACTGTTCTGATACGGATCTAGGATTCAGGATTAGTGCAATCAAGTGGACCGCTCAAGACTCGGCAACTGCACCTGCAGCATCGGGCACATTCACTTGCTGCAACGGGAACGATGGTGTTGGTCAAAAGATACGATCCCGCCTTGAGACAGCTCAGAATGCCATGAAGATCGTCGTGGAGGAGACTCGGGACAAGATCAATTGGGGTCTGGTAAAATGGTCCGGGAACGGGATCTCTTTGGTAACAGGTCTTGATGCAGGGGCAGATGCCGTTATAGCCGGCATTGATACGCTGAGCGCAGGAGGCGGCACCCCTATGGGTGAAGCCATGCAGGAGGCCTATGATTGGATCCATGATTATCTTTCAACCCATTCCAGCACAAGCGAATGCAGTGAAAACTACGAGGTTGTTATGACCGACGGTTTCCCATCCGGGGATGATGTCTGGAACAGGATAGACAAAAACAGCGACCCTGACCCTGTTTTTACCAGCAGTGACTATATAGATGGCGATACCTGGACAGGTGATCCTATCCAGACTTCGGATCCCGACTACGCAGATGATGTTGCGCGGTGGATGGCCCGGGGAAAATGTGTGGAGAGCCAGGACACCACAGGGCATGACCCTGATTACAATGTGATAACCCATACCATCGGATTTGGTCTGGAGAGCCCCCTCTTAAAGAATACGGCCAAAGATGGCTGCGGCATAGGCATAACCGCCAATGATCAGACAGAGCTGGTAAACGCCTTTTACAGCCTGGGACTTTCCATGTCCGCTTCCGTGGCCTTTACGGCACCCGTGGTCTCGGTGGATGAGGCCAACAGAACCCAGAGCGGCGATAAGCTCTATATGGCCTTTTTTAAGCCCGTCGTTAACGGCTACTGGCAGGGAAATCTGAAAAAATACGGGCTGACTTATATGCCGAGGACGGACTGTACTGGGAGATCAGATCCCGAGTGGACCGTTGTTGATGAAAGCGAGGCTATTGCCGGTAATTGTGACGGGTCTTTCAAGACCAGTTCCCAGTCCTACTGGTCAGACACCACGGACGGCGGGGAAGTGGATAAAGGGGGTGCCGGCGGTCGTCTCAAGACGAGAGTGAATGATGCATTCGACGTAGGCAACTACTACAATCGGGATATCTACACCTATAGCGGCAGTGCATTGGAGGCCTTTAACAGCACCAATGTCAGCAATACGGATCTCAACGTAACCACTGACGAAGACCGCTACAAGATTATCAACTTCATGTATGGGTATACGTACGATGCCAGCACGCTCACCGGGCATGTTGGGGAACCGGTGGCAAAACGAAGCTGGATCCTGGGGGACATGATCCATTCGGAACCAAGAATTATTGACTACCTGAATGCAACCGGAGGCCTGGACTACCGTTTTGTGGCCATCGGTGCCAATGACGGCATGCTTCACGTGTTCCTGGATTCTCCGGACACGGCGACCATTAATGGAAAGAACTACACGGCAGGAGATGAAATCTTCGCCTTTGTTCCTTCGGACCTTCTCCCAAACTTGAAGCTTTTTGAAAATACCGACAACCATCCTTACATGGTAGACGGTTCCTGCAACCTCTTCCGCGCAACGACCAAGACCGGGGATTATTACGACAAGACCCTGGTCTTCGGGGAAAGACGCGGCGGAAGAAGCTACTGGGCCCTCGACGTGACCGCGCCTGATCCCGCTCTCTGGACGGTGAAATGGCACATTGAGGGGGGCACAGGCGACTATACCCAAATAGGGTATTCCTGGAGCAAACCCTATTTTGCCAGGATCAGGACTGCCTCCGATACCGTCAAAGAAGCGGTCATCTTGTCAGGGGGATACGATCCCCTGGAGGACGGTTTTCCAGAAGATTTCGATGATACCAATAATAACGGCATCCGGGACAGCGGCGAAAGCTTCACCGACACCGGCGGCGGGACGAGCGGGAGTTATGACAAATATAACCCCGGGAAGGACACCATGGGCAGAGGGATCTTTGTGGTGGACCTGAGCGACGGGTCCCTCCTGTTCAAGGCCGTTTACGGCGATGCCGACAATGATGAAGACGAGACCGAAGACGTAACCACCGGGATCACTCAGCAGTACTGCAAGATGAAGTACTCCTTCCCCGCGGATATATCAGTTATCCCCTTCTCGGAGAGCAAGATCGTCATGTACGCGGCGGATATTTATGGACAGATCTGGAAAATTACGTACGATTATTACAGTGACCTGTCCCACACCTATACGGATACCGATTCCACCAAGTGGCAGGTGAAACGGATCTTCGCCGCGAACCCTGGATCAGATCTCACCTCCGGGAATACTGACATAGCAGGCGCTGCTTTAAATACCTCCGATACGGGCAGAAAGATATTCTATTCACCTGATGTGTCATACTATGGCAATTGCTGGACTTCCAAACCGGTCCTCTATTTCGGGACCGGTGATCGTGCGCATCCCCGGCACGCCATGATCTCGAACCGTTTCTACGTGGTTGCTGATCACAATTCTCTCACTGACGAGACTGATCTCCTCAATCTCACCTGTGATGAACTGGATAACAATGCAGACGCTGATCATAACGGTACCGTTGATGCGGCTGATGACAACAGGAAGACCGCGTTGGAGCAAGTATTGGAAAACGAAAACATCTGCAGAGGCTTTTACCGGGTAATGGATGCCCAGGGAGCATGCTCAGACGAGTCCGTCAGCCACACCGGAGAAAAAATCCTGAGCCAGCCCACGGTATTTTTCAAGAATGTCTATTTCACCTCTTACCAGCCGGTCTTCGATGATCCCTGCAACCCCAACGGGAATGCGTTTATCTACGCCCTGGATTATTGTTGGGGAAAATCGGTCTTCAATTACGATGATGAGGGCACAGGAAATCCGACGGTGCGGAACATCAAGGATACCTACCTGCTGCTTTCGAACAGCTCCATTCCCTCGGGGGTTCGTGTAGTGACCAGGGGCGGTCACTCGGCGGGGCTCATCAGCGCCGGTGGGGCTGTCAGCGGTGTGGGCGAGGACCAGAGCACCAACATCCCGGGTCCTCCCGGTGGAGTGTCCCAGATCTTGTGGGAAACGAAGTAAATATGATGAACGGTTCCTCCAGAGAGAAAGGTCCAAAGGGCCAAGGAGGACCGTTATGAAAAACTGGAAGAGTCAAACAAAGGGAAAAGATCAAACTGAATTCGATTCTGAGTAAGGTCCCTTTTTGGAGGCTTTCCTCATATCACCGGTTCTGATGGTGGTGCTGATTGCAAACAAGCAAAGGAGAGGTCAATTATGAATAATAAGGGAATAAAAAAACTGTTCTTAATTAGCTTTATTCTGGTTTCTATATCCATATTACTTTCAACTGCTGCTTCTGCCCAGTCAACAGGTGAAGAAATAGCGACCATTACCGGAGGGATCACAAATATCAAAGGGATGGTCATAACCCTGGACAAAACCAACGTCTTTTACCCGGCAATTGAGGTAGATGTTCCTGACTGGGCGATAGTGAGTTCAATAGCAAGCCTGTCCTATTATGTAAAAAACTATAAGAACTATTATTATGAGATAGTCAAACCAGGGGAAAAGTTTAAGGTTAAAGAAACTCTTGAAAGAGAAAAAAAGGAATTAAACTAATTCCATCTCAAGAAAGTGAACCATGAAAAAGAGACAGCGTACATTTTGGGTCGCCTTAACCCTTTTCCTGTTCCTCCCGATGTTGTGGGTACCAGGAAGTCTCGCGGATGAGGCCGATGATCTCTTCCAGAAAGGTACCGAGTTCCTGAGAGAGGGAAAGCTGGGCGAAGCCATTCAAGCGTTCAGCGATGTTCTCGCGATCAACAACAAACACGCGGACGCCTATAATAATAGAGGCCTTGCCTATTACGAACAGGGGCAGTATACCCCGGCGGAAGCTGATTTCACGAATGCCATTCTCTATAACCCGACAGATGAAAAGGCCAATAATAACCTCGCACTTGTTTACTATATCCAGGGACAGTATGACCAGGCGGAGACCTACTACAACAGGGCCCTTTCATTCAGTTCGGAAGAAAAGCCCTACTATGCAGATGTCTATAACAACCTCGGTGTCATTTATGTCAAGAAGGACAAGATTCAGAACGCCCTGACCGCTTACAATAATGCCATCCGGGTTACGGAGACAAAAAACCTGGAATACACGGATGCCTATTACAACAGGGGCAACCTCTACTACAACCAGGGAAAGTTTGACGCCTCCATCGCTGATTATACGAAAACCATCGACTTTTATGAGGGCTCCGAAAATAAAATGTCTGCTGCGGCTGACGCCCATTACAACCGCGGCTTGTGCTATTACAACAAGAAACTTTATGACCAGGCCCTTGCGGATTATGACAGGGCCATTGCCATCAGGCCAGAATTCAAGTGGGCATATTACAGCAAAGGGTACACCCTGTTCATGCAAGGGCAGTATGACCAGGCCCTCACAGCATTTCAGCAGGCCATTGCCATTGATCCCAATTTCGATTATGCCCATTTCGGCCTGGGGCTTGTCTACCAGAGGAAGGGTGACCAAAAAAACTGCATTTCGAGCCTTCAAACCAGTTGTGGTCTCGGGAACACGAGTGCCTGCAACGCCCTCAAGGAGCTGGGGGTGCGATAGCAGGAGCCGGTTGGACGGAACTTCTGGTCAGAGCCATTTCCCCATGCTATACTTTTTTCCATGAAAACCCCAAGTAAAGGCGACACCCTGGAGCTTGACATCCATAAGATGGCCTATGGTGGCCAGGGCCTCGCGCGCACAGACAACTTTGTGATCTTCGTCCGGGGGGCTCTTCCCGGTGACCGGGTTCGCGCCGTCATCTCCAGGAAGAGAAGGGGGTTTGCGGAAGCAAGGATCGCGCAATTGCTTTCCCCTTCACCCGACCGGGTGGAGGCCCCGTGCCCATACAGCCCCTATTGCGGAGGATGCCAGTGGCAGCATGCCGGCTACGAAGCACAGCTCTCCTACAAACAGGCATTTGTCAAGGAGTCGCTGGAGCACATCGGCGGACTCAAAAATGTGGTTGTCCATCCGGCCCTGCCTTCTCAAAGGGTATTCCACTACCGGAACAAGATGGAGTTCTCATTTTCCGACCACCGTTGGCTCCTTCCGGAAGAGTTGGAGCGGGACCATGTTGATGGTTCTTTCGCCCTCGGACTCCACGTCCCCGGATCCTACCACAAGGTCCTCGCCATTGATGCCTGCCTCCTCCAGGAACAGCTGGGAAACGATATTCTCCAGTGTGTGACTACATTTGCCGGAAAGAGCGGGGCTCCGGTCTATGGTATCAAGACCCACCAGGGATTCTGGCGGTTCCTGACCCTCAGACATTCCGTATCTCTTGATGAGTGGATGGTGAATATCGTCACGGCAGAGGAGCGGCCTGATATCATACGCTCCCTGACAAACGAGCTTACTGCACGATTTCCCCCCATTAAAACCGTGGTGAACAATATCAACCAGCGAAAGGCCTCTATCGCGGTGGGTGAATGCGAAGAGGCCTTTTATGGAGACGGCTACATCCAGGACACGATCGGCCCGTTTACCTTTCGCATCTCGGCCAACTCCTTTTTCCAAACCAACTCCCGCGCAGCGAAGGCGCTCTATGAGCAGGTCCTCAGGTATGCTGCACCGGAGCCCACGGACAAAGTGCTGGATCTTTACAGCGGGACCGGGACCATCCCCCTCTTCCTCGCAGGCCACGTGGAAGAGGTAATCGGCATGGAGATCAACGAGAGCGCCGTACGGGATGCAGAGCGAAACGCCAGGGAGAACGGAATCGCAAACTGCCGCTTTGTTTGCGGGGATATTCGGGAGACCGGAAACTCTCTTGTCTACCGACCACAGATTGTTATTATTGATCCCCCCCGGGCCGGCATGCACAAGGACGTGCTGGCGCAGGTCATGGACCTTGCACCAGAGCGAATTGTCTATGTATCCTGCAATCCGGCCACCCTGGCAAGGGACCTTGGACTTATGAGCCTGAATTATGATATTAGGGAGGTACAGCCGGTTGACCTCTTTCCGCATACGTATCACATCGAGGCGGTGGCCCGGCTTACCCGGAAGGAATGACGGAGAAAAATAATCGGGTTCATCCTGTTGATCCTGTCAAACACATTGAAAAAAAGGTTGACATATCCATCTGAAAAAATAAAATAGTATCTTTAAATTTGCGGACGGGAAAGGACCACAGTGATAGTGTGGTCCCTCGCAGGTGAAGGGGGTGATGACGGATGATGAGAATAGTGATCTTCAAGAAGAGACCTTTCTGTTCTCTTTCCCCGGCAAACAACCCGTTTTCCCTGGACCCTGTGAGTGCTTTCAGCCAGTTCGGAGATGTGGATACGCAAGTTGCAATCCTGTTCCATGAGGAGCGTGGCATGTAACCTGCGGCGCAATACCCACATATCCTGAAGGTTTATGAAAGCATCTCATGGCACCATGAGGTGCTTTTTTTATTTTGTAAGAGAAAGGTTGGTGTGAAATGAAAGTAATCGTACATGATAACCAGATTGAAAAGGCAATCAAGGACCTCAAGCGAAAACTGACCAAAGAGGGGTTTTTCTCTGAAATCAAGGAACGGCGTTTCTATGATAAACCCAGTGTCCAGAAAAAGAAAAAACAGGCAAAGGCCGCAAAGAGGCGGCGCAAAAGAATGCGAAAATTCTAAGAGTACCGGCCATTTTGAATCGATTCCAGGGCCCCCTCTCTGTTCTCTGGGGGCCTGCTGATTGAGGCGATGGTTCCCTCCATTCTATTTCTCCCAAAAATAGAAAAGAAATGCTAGACAGGATTTGCAAGATCATTTGCCATCTAGATCGCAGAGGACAATACAGCGCTAGCCCGCTTTTCTCACGGGCCTTCCGTAGCGAGGTGGTGGAAAGACCCGTGGATAGCAAGTTGAGCTTGCGAAATCCCGCTATCGGGAGTGCGCGAAGAAAAATGGATGAAGGCGTACTATTAGTACGTCAAAGTCATTTTTCTAGCGCAACGCAGGAGACATGGGGCTATCCGCCGCCACAGTCCCGCGTATCGCGGGATGAGAAAAGCGGGTTAGTCAAGCACAACATCCAATGGCACCGGAAATTTCCTCTGGAGCAAAAAGATACTTCTCGCCTAAGGCGATTGCTGTTTACCTGGTTGCCTCCGGCAAGCAGGCAAGAAATCCGGTCAATCCTGTGAATCCTGTCTAAAACCAAGGAGTGTGTCCAAAAGCGCTTTTATTTGATTGATTTTCCAGCATTTAATGCCGTTTTTTCTTGACAAAAGGAAGGCGAGTAGGTACATACGCAACATTGTCGGTTCCTTGGTCCGGAAACTCACAACACTACATGGAAGAGGCTTAAACCTATGGAAAACCGAGCAAAATCATCCGAAAAATCTGGGAAAGGCGGCTGGGTCTTTCTTCTTCTCGGCTTCATCGGAGCCCTCATCGTCGGATGGGTTATCTTCCCGATGGTCCTCTATTCAAAACAACCCCAGCCCATTAACTTCAGCCACGCTGTCCATCTCAATCCTGACAAGGTAGATGGCATCGAGGGCGACACCGAAGCCGAACGGTGCGAATTCTGCCATGCATTTCGCGACGACGGGACATTTGTCGGGATTCCGAAACTCAGTAAGTGCACCGAATGCCATGATGATCCTGAATCCCCCATGGGTGATTCTCCTGTAGAGGCGAAATTTCTGAAGAAATACGTAGCCACAGAAACCCAGGTGCCCTGGCTCTCCTACTACAAGCAACCTGTCTGTGTGTATTTCTCCCATATCGCCCACGTAAAAATGGGAAATGAAGAGTGCAAGACCTGCCATGGCGACCTCGGCCACCTTGACCAACTTCCTCCGTACCAGGCCAACCGTTTGACCGGGTACAGTATCTATATCTGGGGGAAAAACATTTCCGGATATGAAAAAAATACCTGGGATAGCATGAAAATGGACGATTGCGCTGATTGCCATACGAAAACAGGGCATGAAGAAAACAACGCCTGTTTTGTCTGCCATAAATAAGGGGAAGGGTATGGAATTAAATAGACGAAATTTTATCAAGCTCCTTGTTGGCGGTGCGGTGGGAATTCAAGTGACCCCCCTGCCGTGGAAATTGACCGATGACATTGCCATCTGGACGCAAAACTGGCCCTGGGTACCGGTCCCGCCGCCAGGGGCGTTTGACAGCGTCAAGTCCGTGTGCAGCCTTTGCCCCGGCGGTTGCGGGATAGCGGTGCGCAAAGTCGACGACCGTGCGGTTAAGATAGAAGGGAGAACCGACTATCCTGTCAATCCCGGCGGAATATGCCCTGTGGGCATGGGGGGACTGCAACTCCTGTATGATAAGGACATACGTTTTACCCGGCCAATGAAACGGGTGGGCCCAAGAGGGGCAGGAGTGTTTCAGGACATCTCCTGGGAAGAAGCCATTGGGACCCTCTGCTCCCGCGTTTCCAGCCTGCGTTCCCAGGAAAGACCGGAGGCCCTCGCCGCAGTGGATGGCTGCTATATGCGCGGATCCACCATGTCACTTCTGATTGAACGATTCTTAAAGGCTGTCGGCAGCCCCAATTATCTCCGGATTCCGAGTGCTGAGGATACCTACTTGATGACCAACATGCTCATGACAGGCCGGGAAGGACCCCTCGCCTGCGATCTTGAAAATTCAGATTTCGTGCTCAGTTTTGGTTGCGGGTTCCTCGAGGGCTGGCTGGGGGCAGGCCGGATGATCAATGCCTGGAGTATCCTCCGGGAAAAGGCCTTGCACAAGAAGGCCATGGTGGTACAGGTTGAATCGAGGGCCTCGAATACTGCCTCCAAGGCAGACCAGTGGATAGCCGTCAGACCGGGAACAGAAGCAGCACTCGCACTGGGCATAGGCCATGTCCTTATCAAGAATGGCCTTTACAACAAGCCGTTCGTCAGCGAACACTCTTTCGGTTTTGACGATTGGACTTCTCCGGACGGAAAGGAACATATTGGATTCAAGACCCTCGTGTTGAAAAAGTACAGCCCGTCGCAGGTGGCGGGTATAACCGGGTTGAAGCCTTCCCGAATTGAGTCCCTTGCCCTTGCTTTTGCGAAGGCTAAGGCGCCTGTCGCGCTTTTCGGCAAGGGAAAAGGCGCTCTGAATGGGAGTCTCTATGAGTTCATGTCGGTCATGGCCCTCAATGCCCTCTCAGGAAATCTGAATCGGCCGGGCGGGTTGCTGGTCTGCGATCCTCTTCCCCTGAACGGGTTGCCCGATTTTGAGCAGGATGCTCTTGCAGCAAAGGGAAACAGGGCCCCCCGATTGGATGGCGCCGGAAGCCCGACGTACCCCTTCTCTTCGAGCCTTATCAACAATTTTGCTGATACCGTGGCCGGGAGTGCCGAGTCTCCGGTGGATACCCTGCTGGTATTTTCCGCCAACCCTGCTTTCACGCTGCCGGACGGGGGAACGTTCCGGAAAGCCCTGAAGAAGATACCCTTTATTGTCAGCTTTTCTCCCTTCCGGGACGAAACCGCCATCATGGCGGACCTGATTCTCCCGGACCACACGAATCTTGAAAAACGGGATGATGTGGTTTGGCCGGCCGGGTTGCAGTTTCCCCTGTATGGTCTGACCCGGCCCGTTGTGGAGCCCCTTTATAACACCAGCCATTCGGGCGAAGTCATCCTGCAAACAGCCAAGAAACTGGGGAATAGTATTGGCAACGCATTCCCCTGGGAAACATATGAAGATGTCCTGAAAATCCGGGTCGAGGGCCTTTTCAAATCTGGCCCCGGGCTCGTTCATTATGACGGCAAGGCCCCGGCATGGGAGGGTCTCCAGACAGGAAACAGGCTGAAACCGGACTACAAGGACTTTGAAGAGCTGTGGAAATCCCTGAAGTCCAACGGACTCTGGTACCGTCCCCAACTTGCGGGTGGTGCAGGGGAAAAAATCTTCAAGACTCCCACCAGCAAGTTCGAGTTCTACAATACCCGGATGGAAGCGGCTGTTTCTGAAAACGCGGGCGGATCACGAGAGAAAATCTTTGAGGCCATGGGAGTTCACGCGCGGGGAGATGAGGTCTTCATGCCCCATTATGAAAATGCCATCGCCTCGGCAGGAACTGACGACTATCCGCTGCAACTTGTTCCTTATGAGATGGTAAATCTTGCAAGTTCCTGGGTGCCCAATCCTCCCTTCCTCAAGAAAACCCTCTTCGATAATGAACTCCTGAAAGATGAGTCCTTCGCTGAAATGAACGCGAAGACCGCGGACAAATATCATCTGAAAGAGGGTCAGCGGGTGTGGATCGAATCACCTTCGGGAAAAGTGAGGGTGCGAGTAACGCTTTTTGAGGGAGCAATGCCGGGGGTGGTTTATCTGCCGCTCGGCCTCGGCCACAGCGGATATGATGAATTTCTCAAGGGAAAAGGATCCAACCCGAACGATATTATTCATCCTTCGAAGGATCCCGTAAGCGGTCTTCCGGTTTGGTGGAATACCCCGGTTCGGATAACAAAAGCTTAACGATGGCGAGGTAAATGATGGAAGAAAAACATGGCCATGGCCACAGATTCGGTATGGTGATCGATCTGGACAAATGCACCGGGTGTGGGACCTGTATGGTGGCATGCGCTGCTGAAAACAATGTCTCTGTCCGTCCTGATGAATCCGATAAACAGCGCAGCATCACCTGGATGCAGCTTTTCAAGATCACGAATGGCAAAGAATTCCCAGATACGAAAGTCAGCTATTTCCCCAGACCATGTATGCAGTGCGAAGAAGACGGCCACGGTGGTCATCATCCAACCTGTGTAACGGTCTGTGTGGCCACAGCCACACGGGTTGACCCGAACACTGGTATTGTGAGCCAGATCTATACCCGCTGCATCGGCTGCAGGTACTGCCAGGCGGCCTGCCCGTATCACGCCAGATATTTCAACTGGTGGGACGGCTATTTTCCAAAGGGCAAGGGCCTTGAGAAATATCTTTCCCCTGAAGTCTCTCCTCGCATGCGCGGTGTCGTGGAAAAATGTACCTTCTGTCACCACCGGTACATGCGGGCCAAGACACAGGCCTATGCTGAAGACCGGAGAGAACTTGAAGAGGGTGAATATATAACCGCCTGCACGGAGGCGTGCCCGGCCCAGGCAATTACATTCGGAGATTTGAACAATCCTGATCACAAGGTTTCTCAGCTCATCAAGAGCCCGTACGCTTTTCGGCTTCTCGAACGAATCAATACTAAGCCCAAGGTCTACTATCTTTCGACCAAGGACTGGGTAAGAAAAATGGCCGATAACTATTTGCCCGGTGAATTTAAGCCCGTGAAAAAAGTGATGGGAGGATAGATTGATGGATTCGCCATTGATACCTGAAGGAGTGAAACGGTGTTCCCTCAAGGTCTTCTTCTTCTGGACCTTGCCATGGATAGGACTGCTGCTCTGGGGAGGTGTCGCTGTCATTTTGTGCTTATGGAAGGGCCTCAACCAGACCAACATGAGCAACATCTTCGCCTTTGCTCTCTGGATCGTTTTTGATCTGGGCCTGATCGCTCTGGGAGCCGGTGCCTTTTTTACAGGCTTTCTTACCTATATCATCGGCAAGAAGGAGCTGAAGAATATCCTCAATGCTGCGGTTATTATCGGATTCATCTGCTATTCAGGCGCGGTGGCCATGCTGGGAATTGACATCGGGCAGCCGATTCGAGGGTGGTTCATTTTCTGGCATGCCAATATACACTCCATGCTGGTGGAGGTGTCCTTCTGCATTACGGCTTACCTGGGTGTCCTGGCTGTGGAATTCATACCGATCATCCTGGAAAACAGGAAAATCCAGGAGATCAAGGAACTTCGTCTGTTTGGGCACAATCTCCATGAAATCATGGCGGTATTTGCCGCCACCGGGACGTTCCTCTCTTTCTTTCACCAGGGCTCTCTTGGGGGAATGTTCGGGGTCATGTATGCCCGTCCATTTGCGGCCAGGGGGGGGTTTTATATATGGCCATGGACCTTCTTCCTCTTTATCCTGTCCGCCATCGCTGTTGGTCCTTGTTTTACTATCCTGTGCACCAAGCTGACAGAGGTCATCAGCCGCAAAAAGCTTGTCCCGGACAATGCGATCCAGTTACTTGCAAAGATCTCCGCCTGGTTGTTATCTGCATACATGATCTTGAAAATCGCCGACACCCTTGTCTGGATGTATGGCAGTGTGCCCCGGGAAGGGCTCACCTTCATGGATTTCTTCAGGCAGGGTCCTTACGGCGTCTGGATGCTTGTGGTAGAAATCATTATCTGCGGGATTATCCCGGCGATTATTCTAATGATTCCCAATGCGCGGAAACAGGGAGGATGGCTCATCACGGCCTCCCTGCTCGCCTGCACGGGGATCGTATTGAACCGCTTCATGTTTATCATCGTCACCCTGGCGATACCGGTCATGCCGTTTGGCAGGTTCTGGAGTTACCTCCCCACCTGGCAGGAGTGGGGGCTCTCCATGGCCATTATCGGTTATGGGATCTTGCTTTTTTCACTGGCGTACAGGTATCTGCCTGTATTTCCTAAAGAAGCGGACCTGAATCCTGGCCTGGAGTCCAGGACAGCATAGGAGAGCACGCATGACACCACTCAGTTTTGAATGGCTGTGGAATGCAGGTTATTTTATTTTTTTTGGATTTCTCTATCTTGCCCTGACGGTCGTTGGGTGCGGTCTTGTGTTTGCCGGAATCAAGACCGCCCTCCAACTCATGGGATATATGAGAGAGCGTCATTTCTAGACTGCGTTTCTCCATCCCTGCACTCTTCGTGCTTCCCGTTGGTAAAGGTCCCGACGCATGAGGCCCGTTACAGCGGTCATCTTTGACTGTGACGGGGTCCTCTTTGACTCCCGCCAGGCCAACACCTTATTTTACAACCATATTCTTGCCCGTTTCGGCCTTCCGCCCATGAACGACGAGGGAAAAAGCTTCGTCCATATGCACACAGCGGATGAATCAATTCGCTACATCTTTCGCGGAACAGAATATGAGCAACAGGCCCAAATCTACCGGATGGAGATGGATTATTTTCCTTTTATTCAAGAGATGATACCTGAGCCGGAACTCTTCGAGTTTTTGCGGGCTCTCAAGTTCGAATTCGGCCTGGCCATAGCCACAAACCGAAGCAATACCATTTCGGATGTGCTTCAAAGACACGGGCTCGAGGGGCTGTTTGATATCGTTGTTTCATCCCTTGATGTCCAAAACCCCAAGCCCCATCCTGAATGTATCATCAAGATCCTCCGGTTTTTTCAGATTACTCGGGAACAGGCTATCTATGTCGGGGACTCCCTTGTTGACTCCCAAACGGCCAGGGCAGCCGGTGTCAGCTTCGTGGCCTACAAGAATCCGGAATTAGATGCCGACCATCATGTGTCGAAGCTTATGGATATTGCCGACTTGCTCGGGATCGCCCGGGAAGGTTAATGAATTCTGTCGAGAAGGGCTTTTGCTTCCTCTGCAAAGGGACCTTCAGGTGCCAGCCGTATTGTTTCTTCCAGCTCCTTTTGCGCCTTCTTCACTGCTTTTAATTTCAGATGGAGTTTTGCCAGGTGGAAGTGGGGGGCGGGGAATCCAGGAGCATACTTGATGGCCTTTTCAAATGCCTTTTCGGCTTCTCGCCATTTTCCGGTTGCTTCATAGGCCACGCCGAGGTTATCCCAACAGAGGCTGTAATCCGGCGCTATGCTGAGGGCCTCCCGGTAACTCTCGATGGCCTTCTGGTATTCCCCGATATTATAGTATGCCCAGCCAAGGCCATTGTAGGCAAAATGAGGGGTCTTGTAGGTAAGTGTTTCTGCTGCACGCTTGAAGCAGGGGATGGCCTTGTGCCACTCTTTCAGAATCAAATACAGGGTCCCTAGGTTGTTCCAGGCTTCGGGGAAATCCGGTTCAAGGGCCAGGGCCTTTTGAAAGTATTGCAGTGAAAGGGAGTATTGCTTGAGATCCCGGTAAACAAGGGCTACCTGTGCCTGTATCCTGGCGTTATCAGGGGCGAGTTTCGCCGCCTCAAGCAGGTGCTTGAGACCGAGTCTCGGCTGGTTCTCCTGGATGAGCGATATACCAAGTGCCGCCTGTGCCCGAGCTTTCTTGGTGGTAAGTTCCCTGTTCCCGGCGCAGCCGAAAAGCACAAAGGAAAGGAACAATACTGCCACGGTTCCCCGCTGAATGATGGCAAGTGAACCGCGGTGTCTATCTGGCTCGTACAACCTGTTCTGGTCCATTGCCTCCTTTCAGATCATCCTGTCACTTCTGGCCGGGAACCGAGACCACGGTAGGGGTCAGGAAAATAAGCAATTCACTTCTGGAATCGGTGGTGTTTCTCGCCTTGAAAAGCCAGCCCAGGATGGGCACATTCCTGAGCCACGGTGTGCCTTCTTCCGTACTGGCTTTGTTTTCTTTATAGATCCCACCGATCACCACGGTATCGCCGGAAGCGATCATCATCTCCGTCTGTGCATTTTTCGTGTTGATGGGTACGTTGTCGCCCCTGGCGTTTGCATAATCAGGAAAATCATCGCTCACATCTATGCGCATGACGACCATATCATTGGGGGTGATGCTGGGCGTCACCTCAAGTTTCAGAGTTGCATCTACCTGTTCGTAAGTCTTATTTCCATTGGAATCCGTCCCTGAGGGAAGGACAATCTTTGTTCCCTGCTTGATGGTTGCCTTCACCGTGTCGCGCGTGACGATCTTGGGAGCCGACAGGGTCTTCACTTCTCCTTCGGTCTCCGCAAGGGCGAGCTGGGCATTGAGGAGCTTTGTGGCCGCCGTATTGACAAAATTCATGCCAACCGTGGTGGCCGCAGGGATGACAAAATTAGTGGAAAAAGTATAGTCATACGTGCCGTCCCCTGTTGATCCCCAGGGATTGTGCTGGGTCTGGTAGCTGCCGCCCCAGTTCACCCCCAGTTCCCGGCTGAAACTGGTCCTGGCCTCCACGATCCTCGCCTCGATCATCACCTGCTTAATGGGCTTATCCTGACGGGCCTTCAGCTCTTTTGCCGCCTGAATATTAGAGGCCGTATCAGTCATGATAATGGTCTTATTGGCGGTATCAACAGAAAGTTTCCCTCTCGGTCCTTTTACATTTTCCTTGATGAGATCCCTAATGGACTTGACATCAACGTAGTTGACTGTCAGATATTCTGTCACCAGTGGTTCAGCTTTCTTCGCTTCTTTTTCCGCCTCCAGCCTCTTCTTCCTTGCGGCCTCTTCCTGCTCCCGTTTCTTTTTCTCTTCTGCCTGTATCTTGGCAATTTTTTTCTGGGTTGCGATCCAGATAACATTTCCTTCACGGCGTTTCCCCAGATTATTATTTTGGAGGACTAAATCAAGGGCCTGGTCCCAAGGCACGTTGCGCAGCCGCATGGAGACCTTCCCTTTTACCTCGGGGCCCCATATAATATTCAGGTTGCTGACTTCCCCGATGAGCCGCAGGATATTCGTCACGTCCGCATTGACAAAATCCATGGTCATGGGAGCACCAGTGTATTTTCGCCTGACTACATGTGTTCTCTTCATGCGCCCGGATGGCTTCATCATCCCTGCGGGGTTCCCGGCAGGAAGCATACCCGCTTGTTTTTCTGATTCTGACAAAGCGATCGGGACCAGGTTTTTTTGTCGTGGTCCTATTTTCGTCTTTCCAAAATCAACAAAGATTGCCGAATCAGTCTGGTCGACATGAAAAGGGACCATCTCCCGCAATGTCAAATCGAGAGAAACCCGTTTCCTCTCCGGGAGAAGATTTGCCTTCACCCGATCAACCGCTCCCTTGAAATAGGTGGCATCCAGCCTCCGCATCAGGAGGGGCGGAATGGTCGCGTTTTCCAAGTTCAGACGGATAGCGTTTGGCCCGATCCGCTCAAGTTCATATGAACCCTTCTTGCTCGTTGTCACGATCAAACGGGACTTTCCGCCATTCAGCATGACGAAATCCACCCCCAATACCTGCACCTGGGGTTCCTGTCCCGGTTTGAAGAATATCCTTGGGTTTGCGGCCGACGGCTTCTTCTCTGCCGGAGCGCTCGTTTCTGACTGAGCCTGCGCGGCCGTCTCTGCAGGGGTCTCTTGTTTTTCATTCTCTGAGACTGTGAGCGAGCGAAGGGCCAGAATAAGGGAATCATCCTTCTTGCTGATAACATACTCCATAGGGCGAGCGAGGATGACCACCAACCTGGTAGCATTTTTGTCTGTGTTTTCCTGCACAACGGAGATTTCTTTCACATTCCCATCGTTTACAGGTTTCGTTTGGAGCACTTGGGGTTCAGGGAGGCCCTGGATATCCACGATAACCCTGAGCGGATTGATCAGCTTGAATGCAGTATAGGGCAGGGGTTGAGAACCTACGATCTCCACACGCGTCTCGTCAGCGCTTACTGACTGGACCGCAATGGCTTCCACCTTCGGGGAAACAACGCCCGGAGTCTGTGCGGCCTTCTTCGGGGCCGAAGCACAACCATACAACCCCAGGAAAATCAAGGCTACACCCATATAGATAAATTGCAGGAGTTTGCGTTTTCTATTCAACTCATTGCACATGTGTGATCTCCCTTATGAAATACCCGATCTCCAAAAACCACTTGTTCTTTCGGGCGCAAAGCCCAAAGTACCCACCCTAGTGGCGGGTTAACATCTTCTTGACCACATCTTTTGCTGTTACTTTGCCCATGAAGTCGGCATGCTTTTCCCGAATCAACACCGCACCCTCTCTGATTTCACGCACCACACCTTCGTTCTTCCCGATACGGGTCCCTTTCCGGATAACATGACCAACGCCTTTCGCATCCCTGACCATGGCCCAGTTTCCTCTCCGATCGAGTATTGTGGCAATCAGATCAAGCTGAGAAATATCCAGGGTCTCCAGGTATGTCCGAGGCCTTTTCTTCTTTTTCTTTTGATTGGCCTCTTCCTGGAGGGACAAAAAGGACTTGAAAGGGTCTGTTTTCTCATCCGCTTTGTTCACCTCAAGGCCCTTCGAAGGCTCTCCAGGCATCCCGGGGGCGAGCGACTGATCTTTCAAGCCCCGGGGCGCCTTATACACCATTTGCGTGGCGGCCCAGACCTCCGTGCCCATGAAAAAGAGACACGTAAGAAATGCTGTGATCAGCAAGCTATTTCTTTTTCTTTTTTGCCCCAGTTGTAGCATTCTTCGTCCCTTTAAATCGATAGGTCACCGCGTTACAGGTGGTAATCAGCGTGGTTGAAAGGGGTTTTGCCGGCTTCATGGAAACATCGAGGATGTTCACAATTCGTTCCATCTGTCCCACTTTATCAAAAAACAAGGTCACGTCATGGTACGTCCCTCTCACCTTGATGGCCACGGGAATCTCGATATAAAAATCTTTTGCCTTTTCTTTCTTCGGGCTGAACAGCAGAAAGTCCAGATGGGAATCAGTACCAAGCTGGGTGATCGAACGCAGAAGCGATGGAATTTCCCTCTCGTTTGGGAGCAATTTCAAGGCCTCCCGGAATTGGGCGTTGACCGCTGCCTGTTCGGCCTCAAATTTTTTCAGATTCCTCACGCGAATTCTTGCCTGGTTCAGCCGTTGGTTCAGGGTAACGATCTCCTTCTTGGTCTTAGCGATCTCGCCCGTCTTGGGAAGGACAACCAGCCAGACAAAAAGGCCCCCCAGCAGGATAATAGTCCCCACCAGGATAAGCACCCTGTAAGCCATCGGCATCTTTTCAATTTTTTCTAGGAACGGGCTTTCTTCCATACCATGAAAATCCTGTGTCAATCGGCCTTATTTCTTTTTCTCGCGGCCACGTTTGGCTTTTGGTTTCTTTTTCTTGAAAGAATAGGTCTTACAATCTAAATTAAAATCAACAACATTGAGCTTATATTTTTTTAAATATTTTAACTTTGCATCATTGAGATCCACCGTAGTGATATGTTCGGCCTTCTCCAGGTTCGTCATGAAAAGGGCGATTGTCTCATTGTCCATGGCGGTCCCCTGCAGTGTTAAGAACCCTTTCTTCTCGGAGAGAGAACGCAGCCACAATCTATTTTTCGGCACTGCCGTTGCGATCTCATCCAGGAGGAAAACAGGACCGGTCTTCTTTTTTTCCAGATCCCTGATAACTCTCAGTTTGGCGCTGATCTCTTTGATCTGTTTCTTGATGCGCTTGATCTTTTGGGTGGTCGCGGCATAGGTGGCCAGCTGTTTATTTATCGCTGTCTTCTCTGCCCTGAGCGCCCGCACTTTGCCGTTGAGCTGCAGAAAGAAGAATATCATGAGAACAACAAGGAACAGGAGCGTCAAAATATAGACGCTGATCTGGCGCTTAATATTCTCTTTCTTTCTTGCCGCCCGAAAAGGAAGAAGATTGATTCTAATCATTTGTCACCGATGCTTCTGAGTGCCAGGCCTACCGCAACTCCTGCCTGGGATGCCATATAGCTCAAATATTTCGAATCAAAGGCTTTCTCATTTATAAGCAAATTCGCAAAAGGATTCAGTTCCTCGACAGGGAGGTTCGTCTCTAGTTCCAGGTACTTTCTGAATCCGGGTATCCTTGATGATCCGCCGCTTAACATGATTTTCTGGATGTTTTCGTCCGGATAGCTCGTTGCAAGAAAATCAAGGGCCCTCTTTATCTCCTGGATCCACTCTGATATGACAGAGGTAAAAACTTCTTCAAGAGCGCCCTTCTCTTTTTCCAGCTTCTCCCCTCCCAGCTTGATTTTCTCGGCCTCAGCGAAATCAACATCAAACTGGGACATGATGGCTTCCGTAATCTGGTTGCCGCCGTACGAGGAATCACGGCTGAACATGGAAACACCGTCTTTGATCGCATTGATACCCAGCTCTTCCGCCCCCACGTTTACCAGGGCATAACAGCCTTCCGGTTCTTGTGTGCTTGCTTCAAAGGCGTTTTGGAGAGCGAAAGCGTCCACATCAAGAATGGCTGGATTGAGCCCGGAAAGCTGGAGTAGGGATACATAGTCTTCCACCACATCTTTCTTTGCAGCAACCAGCATGACTTCCATTTTACCGCCAGTGGATTTTTCCCCTTTCCCCTTCTCATTCTCGCTCGCTTCCGCTCCGGTTCGCAAGACATCATAGTCCAGATTCACATCATTTATATCAAAGGGAATATATTGCTCCGCCTCACTTTGAATGGAGTCTTCAAGTTCAGACTCGTCCCGATTGCTCATCTCGATTTTCTTCACGATAACTGAATAGCCGGAAATGGACGTTGCTACGCCTTTGTTCTTTACCTTCAAGTTCCGGTAGAGAGTCTTGATGGCGGAAGCAACTATCTCCATTTCTTTAATGGACCCCTCTACGATAGCATCGGGAGGCAATCCAATAATCCCAAAATTCTTCAGAATTCTTCCCTTTTTGCCGTGATCGATCTCCACCAGCTTTATTGACTGTGATCCTATGTCCAGACCAATCACCTGATTTTTATTCGCTACTACCATGGCGACCTGTTCTCTAGTTTTCAGGAAAAATCTTTTCTTTGTTTGAGAGCTTGTATCCCAAGGCAAGGATGATCTTCCGCTTCGTTTCCATCCTGCAGGATTTCCCCTTCTCTATCCGGTCAATGGTGAGGGGAGAGACTCCTGCCTTTCTCGCCAGTTCCGCCTTGCTCATGAGACGCTGCTCTCTAGTCTCTCTTACCAAATTTTGACCCAATGTACCCTCCACTTTAGCGCTTCATAAAATTCTTCCAAGGGGGCTGAGTCAAGATAATGCATAAATTGCAATATTTGTCAACTATATTCTTATAAATTAATAACATTTTATATAATTTATAAGCACCTATTGTACAAGCGGTCGAAATAACAGGACATGCGTTGCTTTTTTTCTTGTTTTTATCGACCTCTTTCCTTAAAACTTTGGTAGCAATCCAGTGACTCTGGATAGCGGTTCATGGATCACCTTTTTTCATCGTGATTCGCGAGTTTCATGCTGACCCATGAGCCGCGGCATCTTGCAACCGTATCATCATGTTTTCCTGCAGCCCGTTATGACTATCGGCAGATGCCATATTTTTCTTTACAAACTTCTGCATTAGGATGTAAACCCATTCAAAAATCAGGCCAACCGTGGCCTTTGTTAAAAAAAATCTGAAACGGACGTCCCTGTCACGTCCAAGGAGGGATCTTATTGGAAAAATCAGCTGTCCAGGAAAAAATGAAGAAAAAGAGCGTTTTCAGAGAATACGCGGAGGCTGCGATCATTGCCGTCCTCCTTGCCCTGTTTATAAGAACGTTTGTCGTGCAGGCTTTCAAAATACCCTCAGGCTCCATGGAACCAACTCTGCTGGTGGGTGATCACATTCTGGTCAACAAATTCATCTACGGGGTCAAGCTCCCTTTCATCCGAAAAACGATCATCCCCATTGAACAACCACACAGAAACGATGTCATTGTTTTTATTTATCCCATGGATCCGAGCAAAGACTTTATTAAGCGCGTCATTGGGCTCCCGGGCGATCGAATCGAAATGCTCGGGCGCTCTATCTATATCAATGGGAAGCTCTTCAAGGACAAACACGGCGTATATACCGGTCAGTACCAGCCCAACGCACATTTCGGTCCCGTCATTGTACCCAAGGGCCACCTTTTCATGATGGGAGACAACAGGGATCACAGTTACGACAGCCGATTCTGGGGATTTGTGCCCCTCGAATCGGTAAAAGGAAAGGCCTTCATTGTGTACTGGTCCTGGCCCCACTGGAAACGGTTATTCCATATCATAAAATAATGGTGACTATGCAGATGTCTTGCAAATTGTGTAAATTGCATTAGTTAAATAGTTTGGGGGAAGCGCTATCTAGGGCGTAAGGCATAGGGCATAAGGCGTAGGGCATTGAGCAAAGGGAATCATCTTCATTTTCGGTTCATCCGGGCTATGCTGAAGGCCTTTGAAACAGCTGCCTTGAGCTGTTCATCCTTTGTGAAGTTCTCCAACGCTTCCTCGGCTACCCACCTTGCTGCGGCCGCATCTGAACCGGCCCGGGGGGTACCGGAAGCAATTTGTGCACAATAGTCTACGATTACGTAATGGAACTGGATGTTATTGTTTACATCTTTCACAATCCTGTTATAAACGCCTACGAGTCCCAGGATTTCAACCTCTAGGGAAAGCTCCTCCCCTATTTCCCGGTGCAAGGCCTCTTGGACCGTCTCTCCAAGTTCTATCAAACCGCCCGGCAGACTCCACTCGCCCTTACCCGGCATCTTTCCCCGTTGCACCAGGAGCACCCTCCGATCCCTGAGTATGACGGCCGCCACCCCGACAAGGGGCATCACCGGATATGCTCTCCGCACGGTATGTTTCTTGACACCACCTGGTAAAAGGAATAACATGGCCGATCATATTAATATAATTTCAGTATTATTTCAATAAGAGCACTGTGAGGAGAAAAAACATGCCTAAATCCCAAAAAACACTCGAAGGAAACGAAGCGGCAGCGCACGTGGCTTATGCCATGAGCGATGTAGCCGCCATCTATCCCATTACCCCGTCCAGCAGCATGGGAGAATACTGTGACGAATGGGCCGCCCACGGTCGCAAGAATATCTTCGGCCAGATATTACGGGTTTCCGAGATGCAGTCAGAGGCCGGCGCGGCCGGCGCCGTACATGGTTCTCTGGCGGCCGGTGCCCTCTCCACCACATTCACCGCATCCCAGGGGCTCCTCCTCATGATCCCCAATATGTACAAAATGGCTGGAGAAATCATGCCTGCGGTATTTCACGTTGCCGCACGGGCCGTGGCCAGCCACGCCCTGTCCATCTTCGGCGACCATTCGGATATCAACGCCGTCAGGCAGACCGGGTTTTCTCTCCTTGCTTCCTCTTCCGTCCAGGAAATCATGGATCTTGCCCTTGTGGCGCACTTGGCAAGCATCCGTGCAAGCCTCCCGTTTGTCCATTTTTTTGACGGGTTCAGGTCATCCAACGAAATTCAAAAAATAGAAATGATCGATTATGACGACATGGCCGGAATGGTGGACTGGGAAGCCATCGAAGATTTCAGAGGCCGGGGGCTGAATCCTGAATACCCCCAGCTTCGTGGGACCGCCCAAAACCCTGACATCTTTTTTCAGAACCGTGAGGCCTGTAATCCCTTTTACGCGCGTATTCCTCGGATTGTTCAGGAAGAAATGGAGAAGGTCTCTGACCTGGTGGGACGCCCGTATCACCTTTTTGACTACGTGGGGGACCCTGACGCAGACAGGGTTATCGTTTCCATGGCCTCGAGCTGCGATGCGATTGAGGAGACAGTAAACTATCTGACCGGGCTCGGGGAACGGATCGGTCTCGTAAAGGTTCGTCTCTATCTGCCCTTTTCTTCCGAACACTTCTTCCAGGCGCTACCCGCAACCGCCCAGAGAATCGCTGTGCTCGACCGTACCAAGGCCCCGGGATCTCTCGGAGAGCCCTTGTACCAAGACGTATGCACCGCCTTTCAGGAACGGAAGGAAGCGCCCATTATCGTCGGAGGCCGCTATGGTCTGGGGAGCAAGGATTTCACGCCAACTATGGTCAAAGCGGTTTTTGACAACCTCCGCGGTCGGGAACCGAAAAATCACTTCACGGTCGGCATTAAGGATGATGTTACTTTCACGTCTCTTCCCCTGGGAGAAGAAATCGAACCGTCACCTGCAGGGACGGTCAAGTGTAAATTTTGGGGGCTCGGTGCAGACGGTACCGTGGGGGCGAACAAAAACGCCATCAAGATTATCGGGGAAAATACCGACATGTTTGCGCAGGCCTATTTTGCGTATGACGCGAAAAAATCCGGCGGCATTACCATGTCTCATCTCCGGTTTTCTCCCCACCGGATCCAATCGCCGTACCTCTTGACCGAATCCGACTTCATTGCCTGCCATAATCCCCATTTCGTGGACCAGTACCAGATCCTCGAAGGCATCAGGGAAGGAGGTGCTTTTCTCTTGAATTCTCCTTGGTCCCTGGAAGACCTGGAAAAAGAACTCCCCGCGCACATGAAACGCACCATCGCCCAGAAAAAGCTTGATTTTTACAATATCGATGCGGTGAAGATCGCTTCGGAGCTCGGACTGGGCGGTCGCATCAACATGATCATGCAGGCTGCATTTTTCAAGATCGCCGATGTGATTCCACCTGAACAGGCATTCGAGCACATGAAGGAGGCCATTCGGAAGACCTATGGAAAAAAGGGAGACAAAGTCGTCCAGATGAACATTGACGCCGTGGACAAGGCAGTGGGTGCCCTCCAGAAGATTGAGATCCCTGAGCCATGGGCCACCGCCGGCCACGAGGCATATATGCAGGAAGAGGAGCCGGAATTTGTAAAAGATGTCATGCGGCCCATGCTTGCGCAGCAGGGAGACAAATTACCCGTCAGCGCCTTCAGCCCGGACGGTATTTTCCCAACTGCCACCACCCGGTACGAAAAGCGCGGAATCGCCATCAATGTGCCCGAATGGATCCCCGAAAACTGTATCCAATGCAATCAGTGCGCGTTTGTGTGCCCCCACGCGGTAATTCGCCCCGTGCTCGCCACCGAGGAAGAGCTTGAAGGGGCGCCGAAAACCTTTGAAACCGTTGAAGCGAAAGGCAAAGAACTGAAGGGGATGCGTTTCAGGGTCCAGGTGAGCACGCTTGACTGTACAGGCTGTGGAAATTGCGCCGACGTGTGCCCGGCCAAGGAGAAAGCTCTGGTTATGAAACCCTTGGCCACCCAAGTGGAAGGCCAGGTCAACAATCACCAGTTCTCAACGACCCTTCCCGTTCATGACGACCTGATGCCCATCACTTCCGTCAAGGGCAGCCAGTTCAGGCAGCCTCTTTTCGAGTTCTCCGGCTCCTGCCCGGGCTGTGGTGAAACTCCTTACATCAAGGTGGTCACCCAGCTTTTTGGAGACCGGATGATCATTGCAAATGCCACCGGTTGTTCCTCCATTTACGGAGGATCGACTCCAAGCTGTCCCTATGCCGTAAACGAAGAAGGTCACGGGCCTGCATGGGCAAATTCCCTTTTTGAAGACAACGCTGAATATGGTTATGGGATCCACCTCGGGGTTGCGCAACGGCGCCAGAAGCTTGCCGGGCTTGTTGAGGAAGCCCTGAAGGGTTCCCTGTCTGATGACCTCAGGAATGCCATGCAGGGTTGGCTTGAAAACATGGAGGATGGTGATAAATCCAAGGAACTTGGAAGGCAGATTGAAGAACTGCTGCAAGTCGAATTTGCCAGTGGTGAGGACGAGATAAACACCGTTTTCTTCGATATCCTGGAACGGAGCGATTACTTCACCAAGAAATCCATTTGGATCTTTGGCGGCGACGGCTGGGCCTATGACATCGGATACGGCGGGCTTGACCATGTGCTGGCAATGGGTCAGGATGTAAACGTGCTGGTGCTGGATACAGAGGTGTATTCCAATACCGGGGGCCAGTCTTCAAAGGCCACGCCGACCGGTGCTGTGGCCAAGTTCGCGGCCAGCGGAAAACCCACCCGCAAGAAAGACCTTGGCCTCATGGCCGCCACTTACACGTATATTTATGTGGCCTCCGTGGCTATGGGGGCCAATAAGAACCAGTTCATGAAGGCCCTTGTGGAAGCAGAGAGTTATCACGGCCCGTCTCTCATTCTTGCCTATGCCCCCTGTATCAATCACGGAATCAACATGGGGCTAAGCCAGACGGAAGAGAAAAAGGCGGTGGAAAGCGGGTACTGGCCGCTGTACCGCTACGATCCCCGCCTCAAGGGCGAGGGCAAGAACCCTTTCATCCTTGACTCGAAAGACCCGAAAGGCGGCTTCAGGGAATTCCTCATGGGTGAAGTCCGCTATTCCAGTCTTACCAGGAGCTTCCCGGATCAGGCAGAGGTTCTTTTCGAGAAGGCAGAGACCGATATGAAAGAACGCTATGAACACTATAAGCGTTTAGCCGGTCAAGCAGGCTAGGGCAGATTAGGGAAAACGCTAGAAACCTGCGGGGAGGACGACTTTTTTCAACCGTTTCAATTCCTCCTCGCAGGTGAGATCGTAGTGAATGGGAGTGATGGAAATCCATTTTTCCCGGAGGGCAAGGGCGTCCGTGTCCGGAGTGCCATTATCCATCAGTATTTCTCCGGAAAGCCAGTAATAGACATTACCCCTGGGGTCCACGCGGCGCTCATATTTCTCTTCGTATCGTGACATACCCTGCCTGGTGAGACGAACCCCTTTAATCTCGGCAGGAGGAGAAGAGGGGATATTTACATTCAGGGCGGTCCCATCTTGGAGGCCGTTATGCGTGAGGAACGCCACGATCTCGTTGCTGAAGTGGGCCGCAAAATCAAAGTCCGGATTCTCAAGGGTGTCAAGCGAGATCGCTGCCGACCGAATCCCCATGAAGGCCCCCTCCGCGGCTGCTGAAACCGTTCCTGAATAGAGGATGTCAACGCCCACATTTGCTCCCAGGTTGATGCCCGACAGGATAATATCGGGCGGTTGCTCCAGGAGCTCCTGGAGCGCTATTTTCACGCAGTCCGCCGGAGTGCCGGATACAGCATATCCGTAAAATCGTCCATTTTTTCTCACTTTTTTCACCCGGAGCGGTCTTGAAAGACTGATGGCATGGCCCACCGCGCTCATTTCCACCTCGGGGGCGACAATATCCAGGTGGAAACCATGGGAAAGGGCACGGTAGAGCGCCCGCAACCCCGGGGCATGGATTCCGTCATCGTTGGTCAGAAGAATTCTCATTGCGTCAATTTTGACTCTCCTGTATATTCACCTTGACAGATGCATCATCTAATTATTAATACCAAGCAAGAAAATGTCAAACCGTAACTGCGGTTGGGGGAACAGGACCTGCGTTCTGGTCGGGGAAACTCATTGCGTTGCTTTGTGCTAACCCGCTTTTCTCATCCCGCGATACGCGGGACTGTGGCGGCGGATAGCCCCATGTCTACTCCGTTGCGCTAGGAAAATGATTTTGACGTACTGCAAGTACGCCTTCATCCATTTTTCTTCGCCCGCTCCCGATAGCGGGGTTTCGCAAGCTCAACTTGCTATCCACGGGCCTTTCCACCGCCTCGCTACGATGGCCCGTGAGAAAAGCGGGCTGAAACGGTTGTAAAAAGGCTTGGCTAAATCGTTATTCGCGGGAGAAATGAGATGAAAAAAAGTGCATCAAGCGGCTCAAAACGCGTCTGGTGGTGGTTGTTGCTTTTTCTGGTTCTTGGCGCCTTGATAGGATACCTGCTGCGGGGCGACCTGGGAAAGGAATCTGAAAAGGCTACACTCCCGGAAAACGCGCTGCAGGCTTCCGGGGAGTCAGTCCCTCCTGAAAAAAAGCCGGAGACTACTGCTGAAGCGGTACAGGCCACCGGAGAATCTTTGCAAAAACCCGCCATCCCGGTGAATCCCGTTGTAAAAAAGGCCTTTCCCATGGCGGAGCTGAGCTTAGGGGAATTCTTCCGCTACCTGGATCAGCAGCCTTCTATCCGCCATCTCGACCTGGGAACCGGCGGCACCAGGGAGCGATTCAAAATCATTTTGAAGAAACTCTCATCCCGTCTCCCGGTGCCTGCGGGTGAAGGCATAGACCCGAGGATCCTCACCGCCAATGTCTACTATTTTTTCAGGGCCCTCGACCGGAAAGATATTCGGCTCATCAAGGAGGTTATCCGTCATGAACGCGATAATATGGAGATGGACCTGCACATGTTTTTCCAGTGGTTCATGGAGGGGGAAGGTGATCCTGATCTCGATGTCCTTCGCCCCAGCCTTTCCACGGCCTATGCGTATGCCGGGTATCTTATAAACACCATTGGGGGCAGGACCTATCTGTTGCGGCGGCCATCAACGGTCCGGGTCCTCCTCACCTACTACAGCCTCCTGATCGTGTACCAGGCTGATAAAGAGGGGAAAAATTCGTACGGGATTGATCTTTACCCTTATGTCCGGGCCCTGGCAGAAGAAATGACGCACTATCCCGATCTCCAGTATCAGCAGGAGTATATGGAAAAGCTGGACCAAATCAGACAGTATTACGTCAGCAAAAGATAAATCTTTGGGCTTTACCGTGCCGCCTTGATGCTGAAGGACCTAAGAGCTGCAAAAGGATATGCTCCTTTCTTCTTCGATTCCGAGTCTCCCGGGCTGGTATTTTTTGTGACTTATCCACGGGACAGAGCCTTGCCCCCTCCGCATTTCAGTCCTCAGGAAAAAACGCCCTGAGGACCTGGCTGCGGTTTCCCCTATAGATACGTCACAAAAATACGAATCCCTCCCGCCGGTCACAAAGAAGAAAGAGCATATCCTGTATCCGTGAAACTTATATTTTCCCAGAAGTATGCTTCATCAGCTCGATGCCGGATGGAAGGGTGTTGGGAAAGGGAAGGACTACAGGAGGGGAAAACCCCCTCCCGCAGAAGAACGAGAAATATTAGAAACGCCAAGTCAGCCCGAAGCTGTAGGAATTTTCGCTCAGGCTGGATTCCAGGCTGGCCATGTTACCGGCTGATACCTCTCTGATGGTCTTCTCGAATGCGTGCATATAGGTCACATTGAGGACCATTTGATTTGTCAGGTCATACCCGATCCCGAAGGTCAGGTGCTTTTCGACGATTGCGGGAAAGCCCACGATGCGAAGCATTTCATAATTGACGTTGGGGATATTAATACCCTGAACATTTGTGGTCCCCATGGGGTTAAAGCCATTATTTTCATTCACGGGGCTCTTCCCATAATTGAATCCCGCCCGCAGGGCCAATGGACCGATCGGCCGGTACTGCACGCCCAGGGCAAAGACCCACTGGTTGTTCCAGTCAAAGGCCTTATATCCCTTGGCGTTGGCCCAATTGTACCACCGTGTATCAAACTCAGCGAGGAGCTTGGGGGAAGGCTGGGCTGCCACCCCGAAAATGAAGGTGTTGGGGGATTGAAGGTCCAGGTCATCCATGGTGCCGTCACCATTGAAATCAGCTAACCGGTCATAAGTGATCTTCTGGGGCGTAATGTAGGATGCGCCGAAATTGAACATGCCCATGTGATACAGGGCTCCCAGTTGCAGGCCGAGCGCATAATTGTGGGCGCCTCCTGATCCAAAATCCGCATTGCTATAATCAATACTCAACGAAGCGCCGACGGAAAAATTCGGGGTCACCAGGTAGGCCAGGTTCGGGGCAAATTTCATGAGTCCTATCTCGGTATGGAGATCTCCGTAAGCGGGGCCTCTCTCCTTATAATCCACCCCCATTCCCGAAACACCATAGGCGCCGATGCCGAACCGGAGTTTCTCATTGATGGGAGAGGTGATGCCGATCGCTGGAACGACAAAAGGATTCATGCGGCTCTTGGCAGAGCCCCTTGGGCCGCCGACTCCGGAAAGGTCCACCTTGCTTTTCACCGTGGGATCAAAAAAGGTGCCTCCGAAGACCGCTTCAGAGCCCGGGCAGTAGCTCCCGAAACACATGGCCGCGGGATTCGAGAAAATAGCGCTGATAGCCTCCTGGGGGGCCGCAACCCCAACACCGCCCATGGCCCTTGATATGGGTCCAATTCCGATCAGGTTATCACCATTTGTGGCAAAGGCTGCTGGAGAGACCATCCCGAGCAACCCCAGCACAAAAAACACGAAAAACACTCCTTTTTTCATTACAATTCCCTCCTTTTGCTCCTTCTTTTTTCAGATACGTTTATATGAAAAGCTGGACGCGGCTCCCTGCGGCCTCATCCAGAAATGTGGCCACCCCGCAATAGGTGAGGTCCGGGTAGTCAATCATTTCTTCTTGCTTGAATCCCATCAGGTCCATGGACATCTCGCAGATGAAAATCCTCACCCCAAATTCACCCGCCATTTCAATCATCTCTTCCAGGGAAGCAACATTCTTTTTTTTCATGAGAGATTTCATCATCTTGGTGCCCATGCCGCCCATGTTCATCTTGGATAGTTTCACCCCGTCAATGCCTTTCGGAAGCATGGTTCCGAACATCTTGCCCATCAGGTCCTTCTCACCAACGCTCTTCTTCTTGTCCCGCAGGGTGGGCGTTCCCCAGAAGGTAAAGAACATGACCACATCCATGCCCATTGCCACCGCGCCGGTGGCAATAATAAAGGCTGCCAGCACCTTGTCCAGCTCCCCGCTGAAGACGATCATTGAAAGTTTGTTTTCAGGGCCTTCTTCCTTCATTGCTTCGAAATCGGCCTTAAGGTCTGCAAATTGGGCCTGCAATTCTTCCAGCTTCTGGGAGACATCCACGGGTTCCTGTTCCAGTTTTTCCGCATTGTTTTGTGCCATAATTTCCTCCACTCGATAATTTATTAATACTATAAACCTCTTCCCAAAAAAATATCCCCGTTTCGGGGGATACAAAGCCTCATCACCCAACAGGCGAGAAGTCGTACTTTCCTTCCTTTGTTGAGTTAACAAGCTGATATGTTATGAAAAATAGCTGTTCTTCACCGCCTCCATGGCGGATCGAAGCACTTCAAGGTAGGAAAGGACTCCCTTTCTTTCCTGCGGGCCCATCTGAAGGAGCATCTCCCGGAAAATACCCCGTTCAAACTCCTCTATTTCTTCAGTCATAGCCCTCCCTTTTCCCGACAGACTGATCAGGCGTATTCGCGCGTCTTGAGGATCGTCAATCCTGTTGACCAGCCGTTTTTCATAGAGGCTGTTAATCAATTTCGTTACCCTGCTCTTGGCCACATCCAGTTTCCGGGCAATACCCTTCACCGTGAGATACCGTTCGCCACGAAAGAGCATAAGACACTTCAATTCCGCGTAAGGGAGAGAGAACCTTCCGATTTCATGGAGCTTGCGATCGTCGCAACATTCCATCAGCTCCATGATGAGATCCTGAAACCGCTGAATCTGGTATTCCAGGAGCTCTTCATTGATTTGCAGAGCAGATTCATTCATAGTGTGAACATACTATACATCCGCACGCGTCCTGTCAAGAAAACATCAGGGGGGATTACCATTATTGAAGTGATTTATTAAAATGGGTGCAGGGCAGAAGGAGGCTCTTCATTTTATCCCACGGGACCCCTCCCACAGCAGCTTCCTGGACCCGCACATGAACCGCCCGGGGGACCGTCCACTCCACAACACCGGTCGGCCGGAGTGGCAGGATAGGTCTTGGTGGCACTTACATGGGCATGTGCGGAGATGAGTTTCTTGAGATTCCGGCTGCCGCATTTTCCGCAGGTCACCAGATCAGTCTCGCTGGCGGCAACAAGGATCTCGGTCGTCTCCCCGCAATCAAGGCATTCAAACTCATAGATGGGCATGTTCCGACTCCCCTCCTACCAGTGACCCTCCACATCCGAATCATCAGCCAAGGGCAGTTTTCCGTCCAGGTAGGCCATGACAGCCTCTCGAACGGTCCCGCTTGCGTCATTTGCTACCTTGACGTTTGCCGCCTGAAGGGCCTTGAAGGCATTGGGGCCGCAATGACCTGTGAGGAGAATTTCAGCTCCGTGATCGCTCACCATGGTGGCTGCCTGGATTCCAGCACCCTTGAGGGCATTCATGTTTTCCTTGTTGTCAAGGGCCTCGCCCGTCATGGTCTCACTGTCTACTATCAGGATATAGGGAGCCCGGCCGAATCTCGGGTCCACCGGGGAATCAAGGCCTGTTCCCGTTGCTGTCACTGCCACTTTCATATTCTAGGCCTCCTTGCCTGATCCGTTGCCGTTATACTTTTCCTCGAACTGTTCGACCGCCTTCTGCAGGGACTTCAAGGCGAGGCGCGCACAATGGATCTTTTGCTTGGGGAGCTTCTCCAGTTCCTTGTAAAGGGCATCGAGGTCAAGCCGTTTTGCCTCCTCCAGGCTCTTTCCCTTTGCCAGGCTTACAACCGCACACCCTGATGCCACTGCGCCGGGGCATCCTAAGACCTGGATCTTCGCGTCATCAATCCTGTCATCCAGGATATTCAAAGAAATCTTCATGGAATCCCCGCACGGCCCAGTGACGTCGGTTATTTGATTGGCATTTTCAAGGATCCCAACATTTTCTTTTTTTTGGAAATAGTCTATTGCCTTATCCGAATATCCCGATTCAGACAGCATCTGATAGATTTCATCCCGTGCTTCTTCCGCCATGGTATACATCCCTTCTCTTGACTAATGACCACCGCCGCCACCGCAGACCTGATCCTCTCCGATGGCCGGCAATCGCCCGGCGATAAGATCCTCCACCACCGGTCTGATCTCAGGCCTCGTGGCATCATAGTAGACGTCAATACCCACCTGTTTGAATCCCATTAAGGGCCGCATGCCAATACCACCCACAACAAGGGCGTTGACCTGCTGCTGGGCCAGAAAATTGACCGGGACCATGCAACCACCTTGCACATGCTCCTGATTCGGGACGGTCGTTACGGCCTTTATCTCTCCCCCTTCCACATCCACCAGGGTAAATACGTCACAATGGCCGAAATGTCCCGAGCGCTGTGCATCCAGTCCTCCCGGTGCCATCGAGGGTATCGCTATTCTTCCTATCTCCATTTTTCAAAACCTCCTTGCTTCTCACTTGATGCCTCCATCTCCTTCTCCCGTCGAAGTAATCATGGGGCCTTTCACCAAAAATAAACTTTATTCTCATATGTTAACCATTATCAGGTAATTTTCAAGCCTAAATCGACGCTTATCTCAGCCATTCAGGATCTTTTTCACCACGTGTTCATACGCACGGTTAATCTCAAGGTCAGATTGTTCCATAAGCAGATCAAGCCTTCCCTGGTCTCCCAGTTCGACCATCTTCGCTTCGGCCGGAATCGCGCCAAGAAACGGTATTCCCATTTCCCTGGCTGTCTTTTCACCGCCCCCGCTCCCGAAAAGATCAATGGTATCACCACAGTGGGGACAAACAAAGCCGCTCATGTTCTCCACCAAGCCGAGCATTTTCATATTCACCTGTTTGCAGAAATTGATGGACTTCCGTACATCAGCGAGGCTGATCTCCTGTGGGGTCGTCACGATCAGGGCCTCGGCATCGGGAATGGTTTGCGCAACGGTGAGCGGCTCATCCCCTGTTCCGGGGGGCGAGTCCACGATCAGAAAATCCAGGGCGCCCCACTCAATATCGGAAATAAACTGCCTGATGGCACTGATCTTCAACGGTCCTCTCCAGATGACCGCCGCGTCTCTGTCGCCAAGGAGCATTTCCAGGGAGACCACCCCCAATTCTTCCGAAAAGGCAAAAGGTCTCACCACCTTTTCTTCCTCCCGCATATCCAATCCACCCTTGATATTCAGCAGGTGGGGAATGCTTGGCCCGTGAAGATCTACGTCCATGAGTCCAACCCGAGACCCTCCCCGGCCTAAGAGGAGTGCCAGATAGGCCGCAACCGTGCTCTTGCCAACGCCGCCTTTTCCGCTCATAACAAGGATTTTTCGCTTGATCATGGCTAAATTATCCGTAATCATCCGGTCCTGCTCGGCCCGCTCCAGGTCTCCCGGCGTCGGGCGGGAATCCATCCCACATTGTTCAGCCACAATATACCTCCAAAAAAGAGAGACCTCTCCCCTGCCTGTGGAAAGGTCTCCTGAATGAGGCCTCTCGGCCCCCGATATCATTCCCTAATTAAAGCTCCAGCCAGGAATCCGAAAAGAGTGTCTTCCCTAGAATCACCCTGGCTGTCTTTACATAATCCTGGAGTTCTTTGGACAGCGAGCCCATGTCAATGTCCTCTTCGTCCATGACCTTGTGAATGACTTCCACCACATCGGGCCTTTCACCGCGGGCAATGGCGGTCAGCTGATCATCATAGGCGTCAACAATGCATGAGTACATGCCATTCCGCTCAAGCATGACCATATAGGTCTGGTTGATGATCGGCCGCAATTCATCAGGGACCCCGTTTGATGCATTGGAGAGTCCACACGTGGATTTCACGCCCGGAGCAATGTCCTGGAGCATCCCCTGGAATGCCAACAGGCTCATGAGCTGTGGCTGCTGGATGTTCAGGGGGGTTACGACACCGTCCACAAAAATATCCTCGTTTGGAATACCGGCCTCGTTTGCCGCGTAAAGAAGTTCCACCGCCAATGCGGCCCTTTCATTTTCGTCCCTGGGGAGGCCGTCCGGGCCCCACATCAACGCAATAAAGTTGGCCTTGTATTTCGCCGCCAGGGGAATCATCTTCTCATACCGCTCCGGTCGACACATGATGGAATTCATAATGGCCTTTCCCTGGTGAACCGCCAAGCCCGCCTCCATGGCCTCAGTGTTTGACGTATCAAGAACGAGGGGAGGGGTGTCGCCGATGGCCTCCTGGACTGTCTTCACCACGAATTCCATCAATTCCGGCCCTCCCTTCCTGGCAGGACCCAGGTTGATGTCGATCCAGTCCACTCCCTTTTCCTTCTGCCGCTTGGCCTCCTCGACAATCGGTCCGGGATCTTTTGCCTTGAAGGCCTTCCCGATCACCGTTTTTATGACATTCAGGTTTTCTCCGATCAGTAACATGGGCTCTCTCCCTGCTTCATAAAGTTATTGGTTGCTCTCCCAAGTGACACTAACTGGCCATATCCTTGAGAAACTTGGGGATCAAAGACGCGTCCCTGGGGCCAATCAGTACTTCCCAGTCTGGCAGTTCTTCTTCCATATCTCCGCTAATGGATGCCGAATACCCGGGAATAATGATCTTCCGATGGGCGATCTTGTCGGTTATGCCTGATTTCTTGACAAACATGCCCACCGCATCGCCCACGAACTTGCCCGCGGCCCAGGCGGTCATGACCGAGAGTCCCTCTGTGTCCATGATCAGGAGCCAGCTCGGGATCCTGCTCCCCTCGATCTCGCCGCTCACAATAAAGTAGGTCAACGAGAAATTGGTGGTGATCAAGACCGGGGAATTTTCATCCGGCGCACCGATCTCGTAAATCCCTTCCGTCACCGTCATGGGCCGCTGGGGATCCGTGAAGATGTTCAAACGTTCCACGAGCAGGGGGAAAAGACTTTCTCCCGTGAAATCCGAAAGAACAACGATTCCCGCATACTTGGCGATGAGCATGGACGCCAGCATGGTCTCTACATCCAGGTTGCTTGCCATCTCGCATGGAAAGGTAATGGTGGGGAAACCTAAGGATCGGTTCCCGGCTTTCAGGGGCGCCCTTCTCATTGTGACTTGGTCTTCAAAGACCTGCTTTGGCTCTCTCGACCCGGAATCCAGGACCAGGTCTTTCAGCCCCATACCGGTCAGCTTGTCAGTCAGAGCGGTCAGCCCCTCCACATTGTCCGCTTTCACTACCAGGGGAAGCCCGATTTCCTTGGCGAAGTTTCCCATCTCCTCGACATTTTCGGCTGTGGCGGCATAGAGGAGCGGTTTCTTGAAGACCGAAACGTCTACGGCCGCCTTCAAGGCATCAAGGCTTTCGCTCATGAGCACCAGGCCGAATTCACTCTCCTCTGCAATCTTCTTGGCGGCCGCCGCAAATGCCGATGCATCGCCGTTGACATCTTTCAGGGCCACGAGTTCTGGCCTTAAGTTGACCCCAACTCTCTCAAATTGAAAGGCATTCCATACCTTCAGCTTCTTATCCAGTTCCCCGGAATCGATACCCGAAGGGATCATGGCCCCCAGGCCCGTAGGATTGAAGAAAGTCTTTTCATGGCGGAACATGACTGTTTCGCCGCCGATCTTAAAGGCCCTCGTCCCCGCCCCGATGGCAACCAGTCTGATGGGAGGCGCTGACGCCTCAGCCAGATGTTCCTTGGCCTCATCGGATACATAGGGACAGGCATCCAGTTCCGCTTTGCCGGATGCGAGGTTCATGGCGAAGGCGAGGCACGTCGGGACGCCGCATTCACCACAATTCGTCTTTGGCAACATTTTAAAAATCTGAATTCCAGTTAATCCCATAATGCACTCCTGTCTGTTAGTACGTTATCTCAAATTATTTCATGATATCTTCCTGTTTTCCCGGATTCCGAAAACCCGGAGGCCAGGGAAACAGTGAAAACATATTAGGTTACATAATCGGGTCCATGGTCAGGGCGGGATGTTCCTTCTCCTTCAGGAAAGGAAGGATCTCGTCCTCGGTCAGGCCCACGGTCTCGTCGGCAATCCGGTCTATCAGGTCGGGCACCCCGAGTTCTTCCCCCCGCTTGAGCAGCCGCTCCCTCAGTTCCTCTTTCAGGGACTTGGGCATCCAGACCATACGCAGGAGCCCCCCATCACCCAGGATGAACTTCCGCTGGCAAATATTGTACTTGGAATGTCCCACAAAACCTGGGCTGGATGCACCGCCACCCACCGTGCCGGCCAAGGTGGAAAACTTCATGCCGCACGGGGTCATGCCGGTATAATCCCGGTGTACGGTCATAACTCCATTACACTGAGGCAGGACAGAGGCGATACACTCGCAGCACCCGCAGGTGGTCATGGGATCATAGACCAGGCTGTAGAAATTGTAGTGATCAATGGTCTGCCGTGATGCCTTGAAGACAAAATCATTGACCCCTTTAAACTGCCCGAGCTTCGGATCCAGAACCTCCCCTTTTTCAACGGGCTGATTGGGTCCGGTGGGGTTGATCTGGTTTGAGGCCTTGCAGTCCATCCAGTTGTACGCCCCGCAGAGTCCGGTCCTTTCCGGGCTCACCACGCACACGTGACTGGGGGCGAAGGATTGACACAGGGTACAGGAGTAGAAGGTATCCGTGGTCTCATCGGTCATGTTCTCGACCCGTTCATCTCTCACTTTGTATTCACCCCTGGCCCTCTTGGTGAGGTCTTCCACATCCTTGTTTTTTGTATAGAGGGTCACCTGAATCTTGTCCAGGATACCGCCAAAGTCCTGATGCAGTTTCGCATGGAGAACGACGCCCAGGTGCTCGAGCGTAAAGCCTTTCTCCATGGCGCCGTCACCGACCCTGATCCAGGAGATGTCCCGCTGTCCAATGTGCATGACTCCCTGGATATAGTTGATCAAATGATGGATCTGCCGTTCCAGGATAGGTTCGAAATCCGTCTGCATCTCACGTCCGGCAACCTCTACATAGATGCCCAAGGGAAATTTGTCGCCCTTTTTTGCGTCTTGTACGTTCGGACCAACAACAATGACCTTGCCGTCCTCGATCGCATTCATGTCGGCCGTCTTACAGAGCTCGGTGCACTGGGTCTTACCGCCGCCCATCTCGATGAAGAGATCATCCTTCCTGACACGCTCGCCCTCAAACGCCGGCCCATAGGCCATGGGGATATCTATTTTTGAAACCGTGACCTTGAGTCCGCGCACTTCAATGGACTTGGCCGTCATCTGGTCATGGGTCACATTGGCCACCACATGCTCATAGGTACACACCCCGGTGGGCAGGACCTCCGGGATGTCCGTATCCGCAATGGTGGGGAAGCCCCAGTTGATTGCCCCGGCTGCATTTGCGGCCCACTCTGCATTTACATCACCAAGGGCGTTCACAAAGGCAAAAATACGGTCCTTCTGGTACTTGAGCTGTTTCTGATAATCACCCGGCGCGATGCCGCCGAAGGACATACCCGCGCGGTTTGCGAACCCGAGGGCGAACACGGCCGCGGAAATATCCGGCCCGAAAGAGACCAGCCTCGTGTTCCACCCGATCTGGACGTCAGCCTCAATCAACTGCTCGGTAAAGGTGGTGCCACTCTGGTTGGCAGCCATGAACACGTACAGGTTCTTCTGCTGGTACTCTTCGGCGATCAGTTTCGCGGTTGCTGCATCCGGCGCGGCCCCCACGATGGCGGCAAAGCCCGGCGCGGTACCATCCACAAATTCCACGCCACGTTTCCGCATGATCTTGTCGTCCGCTGCACCCAGCCAGATCTTTCCGTTTTCCACGTCCGGATCTTCTATCTCAGGCTGGTAGAAATCGGGATCCTCCACATACCGGATGGCCTCCACGATCTCTTCGGCAAACAGGGCGGCCATCCCTGCATCCAATAAAGGCCCAAGGTAGGGCAAATGGTAGTCTTTCTTGATATGCGGCGGCAGGAGCTTCCGGCAAAAATCCATGACCTGCTTGGCAGAATCAAGATCCTTCACCGCGATGCCTGTCAACGAATAAATGATGGGCAGGTAATAGGCTGTATTGGGAAACTCCAGTTTCTGGCTCCCCCCGTATGTCTCCAGAGCACGCTTGTAGATTCCCTCCGCCTTGGAAACAATGTTGTAGCCACCTTGAATGGCTGCAAATGCGACTAATTTTGACATCTCTTTTTTCCTCCCTTCTTAAGAGGCTTAATATAATGTTACGCGGCTACCATTTCACGGCGTGCCGCCATATCGAAGAGGACCCTATCCCTGGCCTTGTCAATGCCGAGGGCCTTTCGCTTCTTGTCGATATGGGCGATCATCTTGCGGGCATGTTCTACGGGGTCCGCCTCAAAATCCCACATACCTCCGTAGATGTCTTCAAGCTCGTTGAAGAGATAGTCCTGGAAGACCGGAGACCCCGTGACCGGCAATGATACACCGCCAAAGACCGTATAGACGCCGGAGGCCACAAAGTAATGACCGATACTGATGGCCTTTTCACTCATCCACTCGGGTGCCGAACCGGCGGCGGGAAGGTCACTGATGTCATTCCCGAGGCCCCCGGCCTTGACCACCTCGGTGGCGGCCATGAGGATGCGGCTGTTGTCCACACAGGATCCCATGTGGAGCACCGGCGGGATACCCACCGTTTCGCAGACCTCCGCAAGCCCCGGGCCACAGTAGACCCTGGCGGATTCGGGGGTCAACAGACCCACCTTGGCGGCCGCAATGGCACTGCATCCGGTGGTCAGGACGATGACATCGTGCTTGATGAGTTCCTTGATGATGGTGATGTGCTCATCGTCATGTTTGGTTCTTGCATTATTGCATCCCACTACGCCGCCGATACCGCGAATGCGTCCATTGATGATGTTGTCATTGAGCGGTGTGTAGGAACCGCGGAAGGTGCCTCCAAGATGGTAGTTGATGGCCTCGTAACTGAAGCCTGCTATCAACTCGGAGGCGTTGTCCGGGATGATGACTTCCTTTTCCCGGTTGGTGAAATTATCTATGGAGAGTTTCACGATTCTTTTGGCATCCTCGAAGGCCGTGTGTTCGTCGAACTCAATATGAATCGTCTCACCTGAAGCGATCTTTGCTTTGGGATTAGTGGTGATGATCTTGGTATGAAAGCACTTGGCCACGCTGGCGATATTCTCCATGATGCACTGGAGGTCCACCACCATGGCATCCACCGCGCCGGTCACGATAGCCAGTTCCTGCTGCAGGTAGTTCCCGGCCAGGGGCACACCGTGGCGCATGAGGATCTCATTGGCCGTACAACAGATGCCTGAGAGCTGGATGCCGGCAGCGCCTTTTTTCTTGGCAAGGTCTATCATTTCAGGAAGCTGGGCCGCCTCCACGATCATCTCGCTCAGGAGCGGCTCATGTCCGTGGATAACAATATTCACGTGGTCTTCCTTGAGGACACCGAGGTTGGCGGAACTCCTTACCGGGTAGGGGCACCCGAACAGGACGTCCTGAAGATCCGTGGCAATCATGGACCCTCCCCAGCCATCACCGATGGCGGCCCTGGTGAACTGGTGTTCCAGATTTTCATAGTCCTGGTCCACACCCATATGGGTCCTGTGCATGATCTCGACGATCTCCCGGTCAACTCCGCGGGGCACCACGCCCAGCTTCTTCCAAAGCTCATACCTAGGTTTGGGAGCCCTCTTTGCCGTGCAGACCTCTCCGTTCTGCTGGCCCCACTGGGCCAGGGCCTTCTCAGCCACTTCCAGGGCGATCTCATCGATATCCCGGTCGAGCAGTTCACCGTTCTCCCCCTCGACCGTGGTTTCGACGTCAAAGTCAGGGGCGATTTCCAGGAGTTTCTTTGGGTCCTTGATCTTATAGTCTTCCACTTCTTTCCTGGCTGCCGCCAGAAAGGTCTCTGCCACACCCCTGCCGTGATCGGAATGGGCTGCAGCACCGCCTGCAACCATGCGGGCAAAGTTTCTCGCCGCAATGGTCTCTGCTGTCGCGCCACAGAGGCCTTTACGGGTATCTTCCCCTTCTATGCCGCTTTTGGGAAGGGGTAATCTGCAGGGACCTTGCGCGCAGTTCTTGCAGCACGTCCCTTGTACTCCGATGTTGCAGGCCTTCATGGTCTGGGCCCGGTCAAAGATGGTCTCCACCTCCAACTCCCTGGACCGCGCAATCATTTTCTGGGTGGCGGGGTCAATAGACAGGTCCCGCGGATCAGGCGCGGCCTTCTCTTTTTTCTTGGCAGCCACGACCTTTTTGACTTCTTCTGTTGCCATTTTCGAGGTTCCTCCTCTTTTTACGGTCTATTTAGATTATCAGGAATGCTTGTGAATCCGTTCCAGGTTCAGGATCAGTTTATCCACCAGCGACAACTGTTCCGGCGCGGGTGTCCTGGTTGTTGTCACACCCTCTTCTGCCTTTCTTTTTGCCTCCAGCTCGGCCCTTTCCTTGGCCCTTTTCTGCCTGAGCGCCAGCAATTCCTCTTTTTCCTTTTCCTTTGCCTTTGCCTTGGCCTTGGCATCCGCCTCTGCCTTGGCCTTTGCTTCTGCTTCCGCCTTGGCTTTCGCCTCTTCTTCTGCCTTGGCCTTTGCTTCTGCTTCTGCCTTGGCCTTTGCTTCTGCTACCGCCTTGGCCTTCGCTTCTGCCTCACCCTCCGCCTTCGGTTCCACCTCGGCTTTTGGTGGTTCTTCAGCCTTTGGTTTCATCTCCACCACTTTCTCTTCTTTCGGTGGGGCCTTTTCCTCTTTCTTGGCCGGTTCAGCAGGCTTTTCTTTCTTCTCGACCTTGGGTTTCATCTCCACCACCTTCTCCGCTTTTGGTGGAGCCTTTTCCTCTTTCTTGACCGGTTCAGCAGGCTTTTCTTTCTTCTCGGCCTTGGGTTTGGCAGCTTCCTTCTTGGGCTTTTCTTCTGGTGCTCCTTCCCCGCCGAAGGCGAGATCAGGTTCAGGTGAAATCGCCAAAAGGTCTGCCACCTCCGGCGGCAGAATCTTGGAAATCCCTGCTACATCCGCGGCACTTCCGCCATTGACCATGAGATCAATGTACGTTCGAATCATCCGGGCGCTCTCCGGATGCCTGAGGACAAGCACATCGCTCCCTGCCATGAGATAGCAGACAGCGCCTACCACTTCCATAAGCACAGCACGTCGCTCAGGATCTCCCATGGCGGGGACCTCTTCAATGCTCTCCCCGGCTTCTTTACATTTCCAGATCTCATTTCCCAGATTCGTAATCATAGGGATCTGGAGTTTGTCATCTTCCTGGGTCAGGGCGGCCATCTTGATACGCTCCATGACGGAATAGCTGTATTCTATGCCGTACCCGAGTCCGCCGGTTGTGGGGTCAATAATGATCTTATCTTGAGAAACGCCGAGGTTCCCCAGCAGGATGTTCAACTGTTTTGCCAGGTTAACATCAATGGGAGTTGAAGCAACGACCACGTGCTTGTATCCGAGAGCGCTGGCCCCTACTCCTTTGTGATTTGCCTCCTCAACTGGAGAGAGCCCGAGGTTCTTGCCGTCACATACCTCAGATATCCTTTTTAAGACCTCTTCATCCTTCTGGTTATTGGCCGTCCCCCATACCACCAGGGGCGCATCAATGGCGTCAACTACCTTCTTGGTCACCTCTGCAGCTTCTTCCGGGCCCCTGTCCATTCCGTTCGGATCGGTGCTCTTGAGCTGCAACACGATGATATCAGCGCCGTACTCCTCCACACACTTCTTCGCCCATGCATCAGGGGATGCAATGACGTCTTTAAAGGGCTCAACCGCCGCCGCCGGCCACTCCTCCGAAGGGTCATAGTCCCAGATCTCCATGGCTATCTTGGGAGGATGAGGCAGGTCTCCCTCGAAAACATGGAACGGGTAGGATGTTGCACCACCCACAGTAACAGCACCATCGCCGGTACCAAGCGTGGTTTCCCCTATCCTTCCTGAATAGGCTTGTTTGGGAATCTCAAATGCCAATTTCTGTACCTCCTTGATTGGAATTTAGACTGCTCTCTTATCCGTAACCATTTTCCACAAACACAGCTCTCTGCCGGGAATTCGCGGACAGAGAACAGGTATTGTGAAAAATAGAACAAAACAGGGCAAAAAAAAAGCTCTTTTCCTCTAAGCCGAGTAAAATAGAAAAATAAGGCCCCTATGTCAAGAAATTTCTGCAATAATATGAATATGTTTTCATCAAAAATTCAATCCCATATATTGTATAAAAAAATCTGTCAAATACAACATATGGGTATTTATTCATCGCATCAGATTCCTGGAGAAGGGATGGGAATTACACTATTTGATCAAACACTTTGTACGCCGCCTGGATGACCGGATTTTCCTTTCCGAGCTCAATTGTAGGCCTCCCTTTCAGGTCATACTCTCTGAGTTCATCATCCTCCGGTATGACGCCGATAACTTCCAGCCCGAAATCCTGTGCGGCTTCAATAAGCACTTCTCTCTGGGCCTCATTAGCCTGATTGAGCACCAGCACTTTCCGAGCAATATTCAGTTTGAGTTCATCGGTAAGCTCTATAATCCGTGAAGCGGCCTGGATTCCTCTCCGGGTTGCATCGGACACTGCCACCAGGACATCAATGTTGTTGGTGGTAAGCCGGCTGATATGCTCCATCCCCGCCTCATTATCCATGACGATGAAGGGATAGTTGTCAATGAGTCTTCCCAAGTATTCGGTGAGCAGGGAATTGGCCGCACAATAGCAACCGGCCCCTTCCGGTCTTCCCATGACGATCAAATCAAACCCGTTCGCCTCCACAACCGCCTGCTGGAGTTTCATTTCCATGAAAACGTCCTTGGTCATTCCACTGGCAACCCCGTGCTTCATTTCCTCCCGGGCGTCTCCCAGTGTTTCATCCACTTCAAGACCAAGCACCTCGTTCAGATTGGCGTTGGCATCGGCATCCACCGCCAAAACAGGCTTTTTTCCTTTTTCCACAAGATATCGTACCAGGAGACCGGCCATGGTTGTTTTCCCGGTCCCACCTTTTCCTGCAAGCGCAATAGAATATGTCATTATACTCCCTCTCAATCAGTTTTCAGTTGAAATTTCAATACAATTTGTCTAAAGTTTAATAATTTAAAAAAATCTTTCAAGGGTATTTTTTCACTTTATGAGAAAAGAAAAGGAAATCTGGAATCATGTGATCCAACACCTTGAAAAGCGCTTTTCAGATGGGGAAATCGAGACATGGTTTTCTAAAACAACTCTCAGGGAAGTAGATTCTTCTATGGTTACCATTGATGTCCCGAACAAATTTGTCGCAAATTGGCTCAAGGAAAAATATGGTGCAGAATTGCAGACGGGGTTCAGTAATTTTTTTGAATCTCCGCCCGAAATTCAATACGTCTTTCCGGTAAATACCCACCAAAAGAGAGTCGTCGCTACCCGTTCCCCATCAGGAACGATGAATACTTCCCGCCCCTGCTTGGATAGAAAATTGACCTTTGAAAATTTCATCACCGGGGATACCAACCGCTTTGCCTTCCAATCGGCCCTGGAGGCTGCAAAAGGCTCTGTGCGACATTACAATCCCCTTTTCATCTGCGGTAGTCCGGGTGCAGGCAAAACCCACCTTCTTCATGCCATCGAGAACTATGTCCAGGTAAACCGACCGCCGGAAAGGGCACAATATATCACAGCTGATCACTTTACCTCCCTGGTTTCCACCGCGCGGAGAAAGCGAACCGTGGATCAGCTCCGAAAGGATATCAACAGGGTCTCACTCCTCCTCTTTGATGATGTGGACCTCCTCTCCGGACGATTGAAAACGCAAAAGGAATTAAGTTCTTTTTTCAATTTATTTCACGAGACAAACAGGCAGATTGTTCTTACAGCAAAGCTACCGCCGAACCAGATCCCGAATCTTACCAAGGAGATAACATCTCGCCTCCACTGGGGTGTGATATCGGAAATCGATATACCGGATCAGGAAACAAAACTGAAAATTATTGAGAAAAAATGTTTTGAGGAAGGAATCCTTATTCCTGACGATGCGGCCTTTTTCCTGGCAAGCAACATCGGGAATATGAAAGAGTTGATGCGGTTGGTTACCCGTCTGCATACCTACTCTTCAGTGCACGAAAAACCCATTGATATTTCCCTCGTCAAGCTCGTGATAAGTGGTAAGCATATTCTCTCGCCGGTACCCAGTACTCAAAAGATTCAGGAGATCACCGCACGGTTTTTTGATCTGCCTTTATCTGATCTCCTTTCAGGGAGCAAGAAAAGGCGTTACTCGTACCCGAGACAAATTGCCATGTACCTGTGCAGGCGGTATACTGAGCAATCGTTTAAAGAAATTGGAATGGCTTTTCAGAACAAAGATCACTCGACGGTAATCTATGCTGTTCGACATATCAGCAAGGTAATGGAAGAAAATGATCGGATCAAGAACGACATCCTTGAAATAGAGAACTTGATTGCCTAATGGGTGTTTCTTTGCAGGAAACTGATCAAAACAAGTTTACAAACCGCCACGTACAGGAACGAAATAAAGGCTTGAGAACAAAAGAACCACGTTTTGTAGACTTACGGAAAGTATTTTTTTTTCTATCATCAGTATGATAGGAATGCTTTAAACAATTCAACCATTCCTTATGTATTATGATTGTTTTAATAGCTTAATATTCATAATATAGATAGAACCCCGAAGAAAGATTGAAGGAAAAAGACGAAAAGGAAGGAGACTTCACATGGAAATCAAAATCAATAGACCAGTCCTTTTTAAAAGTATCTCAAGAGTTCAGACCATACTCGAAAAAAGAAGTAATATGCCAATATTATCTACTGTCTTGGTGAGTGCAAAAGATGAGCAGATCACTGTTTCAGCCACAGATCTGGAACTCGGATACAGCCAGGACTTGCCTGCAGAAGTCATCGAAGAAGGGAGTATAACCATCCAGGGAAGAAAATTTTTTGAAATACTCAAGGAAAGCCGGAGCGATGTCGTCCACCTAAAAGAAAAAGAGAATAACTGGCTTTTTATAACAGACGGCGTTGCAAGATTCAATCTAGCATGTTTACCTGCAGAAGACTATCCTACCTTTGTGGAACCGGAGGGAATATTGTCTGTTTCAATGGATGCAGACATTCTGGATGAAATGATCAGTAAGAGTATTTACGCAGTAACCCTTGAGGAGGCCGGTTTCAAGCTCTCCGGAGTATTTACGGAGAAGGTCGCTCTCGAAGGGAGCTTTGTACTGAGGATGGTCGCTACCGATGGACACCGGCTTTCCCTTATAAACAAAGCTGTTCCCGGAATTGAGGATTTGGATCTGGGGCACGGGGTTATGATTCCTAAGAAAGGAATGGCTGAACTTGGGAAGCTTTGTGCTGAAGGTGGTACGATACAGCTAGGATTTGAAAAGCACAACTGCGTGGCGAAAAAGGAGGGCGCAGTGTTGGTGATTCGGCTCATTGATACGAAGTTTCCGGATTATCAGGCGGTGATTCCTCGTGAAAAAGGCATTACGGTTGCGTTGGATAGGATCAGCCTCCTGGAAGCTATGAGAAAAATGGTCATCCTGAGTAATGAAAATTACCGTGCAGTCAAGATTTCGCTGGAAAATAACATCATAGAACTCATGTCCACGAATCCTGATCTTGGAAATGCCCAGGAAAACATGGAGGTGGAATATGTTGGGGAACGTCTGGAAATTGGCTTCAACGCCCGTTATTTTATCGAAGCCTTACAGGCCATGGAGAGTGAGCGGGTGGAATTAGGATTTATTGACAGTTCCAAGCCCTGCCTGTTGCGGGGTGAAGCTGATAAGGGTTTTTTGGGACTTATTATGCCCATGAGGATTTGAAATGACAAAAGGATCAAAATCATACGGTGCATCCGACATAAAGGTTCTTGAAGGACTGGAGGCCGTCAGAAAACGGCCGGCCATGTATATAGGAAATACCGGGTTTGAAGGACTGCATCATCTTGTCTATGAGGTAGTGGACAACAGTATTGATGAGTCTCTGGCGGGATACTGTGATCGAATCGAGGTTGATGTTCTGACTGATAACAGTGTTGTGGTGGTGGACAACGGGCGCGGCATCCCCGTGGATATGCATAAAACTGAGCATATACCGGCGCTGGAAGTGGTGATGACGAAACTCCATGCCGGGGGAAAATTTGACCACAAGACCTATACGGTTTCCGGCGGTTTACACGGGGTGGGTGTATCGGTCGTCAACGCGCTGTCGGAATTTTTGGAAGTGGAAGTATACAGGGATGGGAAGGTCTATTACCAGCGCTATGAAAGAGGAATTCCCAAGACAGGAGTAATAATTAAGGGGGATACCAATAAAAAAGGAACAAAAATCCATTTTATGCCCGATAATACCATCTTCGATACTATTGAATTTGATTTTGAGACCCTTTCAAGGAGAATGAGAGAACTTGCTTTTCTGACAAAAGGTGTTCGAATCAAGATTCTGGACGATCGTACGGGCAAGAAAAAAGACTTTATGTACGAGGGAGGCATCCGCTCTTTTGTTGAGTATCTCAATAAGAACAAAGAGGTTCTTCACACAAAACCCATCTACATGTCGGGTGAAAAAAACCGGGTGATCATTGAAGTAGCCCTTCAGTACAATACATCCTTTAAGGAAAATATTTTTACTTTTGCAAATAATATTAATACGAAAGAAGGTGGATTTCATCTTATAGGTTTTAAATCTGCATTAACTCGTAGTATTAATCAATATCTTCAAAACTCACCTCTCTCAAAAAATTTTAAGGATAAACTGAGTGGCGACGATGTCAGGGAAGGGTTGACAGGTATCATAAGCGTCAAACTTCCCGACCCCCAGTTCGAGGGCCAGACAAAGACGAAACTTGGCAACAGTGAAGTCAAGGGTCAGGTGGAAACACTGGTCAATGATGGGCTGAGTAGTTTTTTTGAGGAAAACCCACGTATCATCAAAGCCGTTCTTTCCAAGGTCATCGACGCAGCCAGGGCAAGAGAAGCGGCCCGAAAGGCCAGAGACCTTGCCCGTCGCAAGGGTATACTCTTCGATCATTCTCTCCCCGGAAAACTGGCGGATTGCCAGGAAAGGGATCCCATTCACAGTGAGATCTTTATTGTGGAAGGAGATTCCGCCGGCGGCTCTGCCAAGCAGGGAAGAAACAGGCGCTTTCAGGCCATACTGCCTCTCAGGGGTAAAATCCTGAATGTGGAAAAGGCGCGTTTCGACAAGATGATTTCAAGTGAGGAGATCCGCACGATGATCGCGGCACTCGGCACGGGCATCGGCGACCAGGAGTACAACATCGATTCCCTTCGTTATCACAAGGTTATTATCATGACGGATGCCGATGTGGACGGATCCCATATCAGAACACTGCTTTTGACGTTTTTCTTCAGACAGATGCCTGAATTGATAGAAAAAGGGTATCTCTATGTGGCTCAGCCGCCGCTTTATCGGGTAGTAGACGGGAAAAAAGAGCAGTTCGTAAAAGATGAGGACGGGTTTAACAGTATGATTCTTGAGCGTATTTCACAGAAGGAAACCCTTGTTATGGGCAGTGAGGAGAAGGTTTCAGGGAAGGCCCTGGCGGGTCTACTGAAGAGCCTGATAAAATTTTATGACAACGTGGGTAAGCTCTCCCGGATGGGTTACAGTACCCGGTTTATCGAATTTCTGGTATTCCAGGGCAAGGCCGACAGGCGTCTTTTCAAGGACCAGGGTTTTATTGAGCGCTTTGTCAAACAGCTTGAAGAAGAGAAATTTAGGGTGACGGACGTCCATATGGATGAAGAGCGCGGTAATTATGAATTTGCCGTCACAGAGACCATTAACGGGGGACAGACCTTTGCGGTCAGCTGGGAATTCCTGTCATCTCCTGAATTGAAATTTTTGGTGAACACCTCGGAGAAAATCAGGATGCTGTCCGGAGCGGGATGCGGTCTCTTGGAGGACAACGAAATCCGGGTAATTGAAAAACCTCGGGAGGTCTTGAGAGAACTCCTGGAGAAAGGGAAAAAAGGGCTTTCTATCCAGCGGTACAAGGGTCTTGGAGAGATGAATCCAGGGCAACTGTGGCAGACCACCATGGATCCCGAGAGGCGGACACTGCTGAAAGTGGAAATTGAGGATGTGGTGGAAGCGGATGATATCTTCACCGTCCTGATGGGAGATAAGGTGGAACCCCGGAGGGAATTTATCCAGAACAATGCACTCCAGGTAACGGAGTTGGATATTTAAGAGAAAGGTGTAGGGCTAAAGGAAAAACTATGAAGATGACGCCCCCGTGGAGAGGGCGAACACTGCGTCTCGAGCCTTCCTGCTGATCGGCCCTCTATATAGTGAGGGGCGCTTGGTAACCCAGAACATCTTGGATCTATTTATTTGTGAATGGAAACTTCGGGGTAGCTTTGTGCCGGAGTCAAATTGGAGTTAGGAAATGGCAATTGATGTGATTTCAGAAACAGTCAACATCGAAGATGAGATGAAGAAATCTTATCTCGAGTATTCAATGAGTGTCATTGTAGGGCGGGCCTTGCCGGATATCCGGGACGGTCTGAAACCTGTCCACAGGCGTATCCTTTACGCCATGCATGATCTGAAGAATTATTTCAACCGCCCGTTCAAGAAGTCCGCGCGCGTTGTGGGGGACGTCATCGGCAAATACCATCCCCACGGTGATACGGCCGTCTACGACACCATTGTCAGAATGGCCCAGGATTTCGCCATGCGTTACCTCATCGTGGATGGGCAGGGAAATTTCGGCTCCGTGGACGGGGATTCGGCTGCGGCCATGCGTTATACTGAAGTCAGGATGACGAGGCTTGCCCAGGATTTTCTCTCTGACATAGACAAAGAGACCGTTGATTTCATGGAGAACTATGATGGCTCGCTCACAGAGCCCGTCATCCTTCCCACAACGATTCCGAATCTCCTCATCAACGGGAGTTCCGGAATTGCCGTGGGCATGGCCACGAACATACCGCCACACAATATCACCGAGGTCTGTGACGCTGTCATCAGGCTCCTGGACGAACCGGATACTGATCTTGAAACACTGCTTCGCATCATACCCGGCCCTGACTTTCCCACGGCGGGATTCATCCTGGGGAGAAAGGGTATCCGGGAGGCCTACCGGACCGGCAGGGGAGTGATAAAGATCAGGGCGCGTGCCTTTGTGGAGAAGGCCGGTCAAAATCGGGAGCGAATCGTTATTTCAGAGCTTCCCTATCAGGTCAACAAAGCAAAATTGCTGGAAAAAATCGCCTATCTTGTTAAAGAGAAGAAAATAGATGGCATATCTGACATTCGAGATGAGTCCGACAGGGACGGCATGCGGGTCGTCGTGGATATCAAGCGGGATGCCGTATCACTGGTTATTCTTAACCGCTTGTACAAGTTCACACAGATGGAGGTTTCCTTAGGTATCATACTGCTGGCCATTGTGAATGGACGACCCCAGGTCCTGACCATTAAAGAAATCCTGGATCACTTCGTGGCCCATCGCCGCGAGATGATTATCCGCAGGACCATTTATGATCTCCGCAAGGCTGAGGAGAGAGCCCACATCCTGGAAGGACTCAAAAAGGCCCTTGATTTTCTGGATGAGATTATTGAATTGATCCGATCATCTTCCGACCCAAAGGAGGCGAAGGCGCGTCTCAAGTCTGACTTCGATTTTTCAGATGTCCAGGCACAGGCCATCCTGGATATGCGCCTGCAGAGGCTCACGGGACTGGAAAGGGAAAAGATCAATGCCGAATACGCGGATCTGATCAAGAGTATTGCCAGGTTCAAGGTGATTCTGTCAAGTGACCGGATGGTATTGCAGATTATTAAGGAGGAAACCCGGGAGATAAAGGACAGGTATGGCGATGAACGGAGAACGGAAATCCTGGAAGACGCCGGCGAAATTGACATTGAGGATCTGATTGCAGACGAAGACATGGTGGTGACCATCAGCCATGAAGCCTATATCAAGAGAAACCCCATAAGTCTGTACCGGGCCCAGCGACGCGGGGGAAAAGGAATGACCGGTGTCAAACCAAAGGCAGAAGACTTTGTGGAAAATCTTTTCGTGGCCTCTTCCCACGATTACTTCCTGTTTTTTACCAACCTGGGCCGCGTATACTGGAAAAAAGTTCACGAGATACCGGAGGGGGGACGCATGGCCAGGGGAAAGGCCATAGTCAATCTTCTCGAGCTCAACAGGGGTGAAAAGGTGGCCACCATCCTCGCGATCAAGGATTTTCATGAAGGTAAGTACGCGGTCATGGCCACCAAAAACGGCTTGGTCAAGAAGACGGAGCTGCTTGCCTACAGTCATCTCAGGGCAGGCGGTATCATGGCCATCAAGATCAGGGAAAATGATGAACTCATAAGCGTCAGGGTCACCACAGGGGATCAGGACATCTTTCTGGCCTCCCGGCAAGGCAAATCCATCCGCTTCAATGAATCAGGCCTGAGGAGTATGGGCAGGGTTGCAAGCGGAAATATCGGGATCCGTATGGACGCGGGTGACAAAGTGGTGGCCATGGAGGATCTGCAGGAGGGCGCCACCATCCTCACCGTCACGGAAAACGGCTATGGGAAACGGACCCGCACCGAGGAATACCGGCGACAGGCGCGCGGGGGGAAGGGGGTACTGACTATCAAGGCATCTGTCCGGAATGGTCCGGTTGTCTCCTCGTTCCAGGTTGCCCAGACTGATCAGCTTATGATCATCACGGGACATGGAAAGATTATCCGTCTCAGGGTGGGGGACATATCGATTATTGGCCGGAATACACAGGGAGTGAAACTGATCAATCTGGGAGATGGAGAGAAAGTGGTTGGTGTGGCGAAAGTCATGGAGGAGTAAGAAAAAGCGGTTGCGGGAATAAGGAATCAGGCCGTGGAAAATGACATCAGCAAAATAGGGGTCATTGGAGCGGGAAGCTGGGGAACGGCCCTGGCGAATCTCCTTGCCCAAAAGGGCATGGATGTTGCCTTGTGGGTCCGGGAGGAAGAGGTCTATGATCAAATAGTTCGCGAACGCGTGAACGACCTGTTTCTGCCCGGTGTTTCCCTGTCGACGCACTTGACCCCGGTACAGACTTTTGAGGAAGCATTATCCGGGAAGGAATTAGCACTGATCGTCGTACCGTCTCATGTCTTTCGGAAAGTGCTGGAGGGCCTTCGACCGCACCTTCGAGAAGGGATGCACGTGATGGCTGCCACAAAGGGGATCGAAAATGAGACCGGCATGGTCATGTCTCAGGTGGCTGAAAGCATATTGTCCAAGTCGTTCATGAAAACCTATGGGTGTCTTTCGGGACCGAGTTTCGCCCAGGAAGTAGCTGCGGGATATCCCACCGCAGTCACCATCGCCTGCAACCACATGGAACATGCGGAGAATCTGCAGCGTCTCTTTGCAACATCTGCCTTCAGGGTGTATGTCTCCCAGGATCTCACTGGACTCCAGTTGGGAGGAGCCCTGAAAAATGTCATTGCCATTGCGGCAGGCGCATCTGACGGTCTGGGCTTTGGGCACAACGCCCGCGCCGCCCTCATCACGAGGGGCCTTGCTGAAATGACCCGCTTGGGCGTGGCCATGAGCGCGAATCCCCATACCTTTGCCGGCCTTGGAGGCATGGGAGATCTTGTTCTCACCTGCACGGGAGATCTGAGCCGGAACAGGACCGTGGGTTTCAAGATCGGCAAAGGGATGAAACTGGAGGAAATCACCAGGGGGATGAAGATGGTAGCCGAGGGGATCAAGACCACCAAATCGGCTTATGAGCTCTCAAGAAAGGTGAACGTGGAAATGCCCATCACCAAGGAGATTTACGAGGTTCTTTACAATAGAAAGGATCCCAGGGATGCGGTGAGGGATTTGATGACCAGGGAACCAAAGGTCGAGCTTGAGCATTGAAAGGCGATGCCTGTATTCTCAAAATACCTGTATAAGGAATTTTTCAAACTCCTCCTCTTGAGCCTGTCCGCATTTATCGCCATCTATATGATGGTCCATTTTTTCGGTAAGGTGGATAACTTCATTGAGGCCCAGGTGCCAAGAAATGTGATTATCCTCTATCTCCTTTACCTCCTTCCTTTTATCGTCGTGCAAATGCTGCCGCCCGCTATCCTGATAGCAGTTATTATCATGTTCAGCTTGATGAGAAAGAATAATGAGATCATGGCCCTCAAGGCCTGTGGCATCAAGTTGTTTGATTTTTTGAGGCCCGTGTTCCTCCTGGGGTTTATTCTTTCGCTTGCGCTCTTTGTCTTTTCCGAATCCGTCGTTCCCTATGCAAGCTCCCGGGCAAATGCGCTCTGGCGGCTGTACGTGGAGAAAAGAAGTGGGGAAGGGACGTATGGTCGGGATCACATCTGGTACAAGTCAAAAAATGCCATTTATTGGATAGCAAGGTTTGATCCCGGGAAGAAGGCCATGTATGGACCAAGTTTTTACTTCTTTGACCCGTCCTTCCACCTATTGAAAAGAATAGATGGCAAGATGGCGGTATGGAAGGATCACGCATGGGAAGTACAGAACGGAATAACGCTCACGGGAGACAAGGACGGTGGATATGCGCTCACCCGGTTCAAGAAAATCTCCCTGAAGATACCAGAGAAACCGGAGACTTTTGCTCAGGAAGAACGCGAGCCGGAAGAGATGGGGTACTGGCAACTGAAGCGGTTTGCCGAGAAAGTCCAGGATGAAGGATATGACGCATCGCGTTATTTCGTGGACCTGAACATCAAGCTCTCTTTCCCGTTTATTGTCTTTATTATGGTGCTTCTCGGAGCCCCCATCGCCCTGCTGAAGAACAAGGTGGGGACACCAGTGGCCATAGCCGTGGGCGTGGTCGCCTGTTTTTTTTACCTCGTCGTTCTGGGGCTCTCACGGTCGCTGGGCTTTGCGGGAATTCTCCCGCCCATTCTTTCGGCCTGGTTTGCCAATGGCATTTTTTTCTTTCTGGGGTCCTTCCTGATCCTGAAGCTTGATCAGTAAAAACCCACATCCAGAGGGCGGGTGTTGAGGCTTAAGGCCCAAGGCGCAAGGGAACATCAATTGTCTTTCATCTTAAAGGCCTTACGCCTTAAGTCTTATGCCTCTCATGTTCCGGGTCACGCTTCTCTCTCTGAACACTCACCAGGGCTTCGTGGTCTCCGACGTGTCAGCGGAGACCACTCGGCTGGCCTGCCTACTATTCTGCTTGCTTTAACACGACGAAAAGCGTGCCATCCCCCCGTTTGACGAGAAGCAGGACGCCACCGCTTTTTGTCGCTTTCTGAATGGCCCTGTTGTAATCATCGACATCCTTGATTTTCTTGCGATCAACTTCCTTGACAATATCACCTGGCCTGAGCCCCGCGTCCGCTGCCGAACTGCCAGGTTTCACCCCCGAAATCACGACTCCCTCTTCATCCGGGTTCAGCCCAAGACGACGCGCAAGGTCAGGGGTGATCTCCTGGACGGTCAGTCCCCATGCGCTCTCATTTTCCGGGGCGACGGACTCTTGACCTTGCGGCATGGTGCCGATCTGCACCTGGAGACTCTTTTTCTTTCCGTCCCTGAAGATGTCAATGGTCACATTGCTCTTCGGTTGCGTTGCCGCCACCATGCGGGACAGCATGTGGGAGTCCTTGATCTCTTTGGCATCAAACCGGGTGATGACGTCCCCTCGTTTCAGGCCGGCCTTTTCCGCAGGACTGTCCTTTGTGACATCCGAGACCAGAACACCCTCTGTCGTGCTCAGGCCAAAGGACTTTGCCAGCTCAGGGGTGATGTCCTGGATCATGACGCCGAGCCATCCTCGAATGATCTTCCCAGACTTAAGCTGGGGAAGGAGTTCTTTGGCCATGTTGATAGGAATAGCAAAACCGATGTTTTGGCCTCGGGCGATTATGGCGGTATTGATGCCCACGACCTCTCCCTTCATATTGAAAAGCGGGCCTCCGCTGTTTCCGGGGTTGATGGCGGCATCGGTCTGGAGGAAATCATCATAGGGACCGGCCCCGATGATCCTGCCCTTTGCGCTGATGATCCCCGTGGTTACCGTTTGGCCGAGACCAAAAGGATTTCCTACTGCCATGACCCAGTCACCTACCCTGATGGTATCGGAATTTCCTAATCTAACAGGTTCCGGGAAATTCTTATCAGGCGTGACTTTGATCAGCGCGAGGTCCGTCTTGGGGTCCCGCCCGACAATCTTGGCGTCGTATTCCTTGCCGCTATCCATTTTCACCTTGATCTCGGTGGCCTTTTTCACCACATGGTTATTGGTGAGGATAAAGCCGTCGGTGCTAATCACGAATCCCGATCCAAGGGCGTGGGTTTTCATTTCTCCCTGGGGGATATTGCCGAAAAAATGTTTATAGAAATCATCCCCGAAAAAACGGCCGAACGGGGAATTGTGCCCCCCAAAGCGTTGCATGGGCGAGCCTTTAATAATCTGGGTGGTTGATATGTTCACCACGGAGTGTTTTACACTGTCGGCCAGATCTGCGAATGATGCCGGTGTCTTGTTTCCCAACCCGGGAAACGCCCCATGTGCAAGAACTGGTGCGGAGAAAAGCATGATGACCCCGAAGAGGGCGACATACCTTAGAATTTTCGACGATGCCTGTTTGTTTTTTTTCATTTTATCCTCATCCTCCTCTATCACTGTTGTATTTTAAATGTTTCCCTTCTGGACGGATCTCTCAGTTTGGGCTTGAACGGTTTTGTGGTTTGAGATCTGCAGCTCCAGTGTGTTCCGTTTCCCAAGCGGGCAAGTCTTGCAGGTCTCCAGGCCGATTTTCCTGATGATATCGAACTCTCGAACGGGAATCTCGGCACGTATCTTTTGAGCCTCCAGATACCGGAGGGCGCAGGCATTTTTTGAGATGCGGAGATTTCCCGGTTGTCTGGGGCATTTTATCAATTGAAATTCCATGATATCCTCGTTGCATGGTTCGGCCGTCATGTGTCATTTTCTCCTTTCGCTTTCGAAATAAAGGTTCCTGCGTTCTTCATTTCAAAAAATTATATTCAGTGAATATTTCTGGCGCATTTCCTGAACATTACAAATGTGAAAAGTTCCGGGGGAAAAGATGAAATCTTGCATTTCTTCCTGAGGAGGGATATAGGTCAATAGTAACAATAGCTCACGGATTCGAGAGAGTCGTCAATGGAGAGGAGGATAGAACATGGCTATCATTACCATTTCCAGGGGATCGTACAGCAAAGGGAAGGAAGTGGCAGAAAAGGTCGGGAAGAAGCTAGGATATGAGTGCATTTCCCGCGATGTGCTTCTTGAAGCTTCGGAGCGGTTCAATATCCCGGAAGTAAAGCTGGTGAGGGCAATTCACGATGCGCCTTCCGTTCTGGGCCGTTTTGCCTATGGAAAGGAGAAATACGTCTCTTTTATCGAGGCGGCCATCTTGAGGCACTTCAAGAACGATAATGTCGTTTATTGTGGGCTTGCAGGCCATTTCTTTATTAAGGGGGTCTCTCATGCGCTGAAGGTGAGAATTCTTGCAGATTTTGAGGACCGGGTCCGGCTTGAGATGGAGCGGGAAGGGATTCCGGAAAAGGAAGCGGCCCACATTCTCAAGAAAGACGACGAAGAGCGGAGAAAGTGGAGCATGCACCTCTACGGGATAGATACCTGGGACCCTGCCCTGTATGATCTGATCATCCACATCAAGAAGATCAGTGTTCATGCTGCAGTAGATATGATTTGCAATACGGTGGCATTGGAGGAATTCAAGCCCACACCGGAATCCCAAAAAACGATAGAGGATTTGGCCCTTGCGGCCGAGGTGCGGGCGGCTATTATTGATCTGAAACCGGATATTCGGGTTATCGCATCAGACGGGAATATAAAGCTGAAGACAACAGAGATTGGATCTAAAGAAATGGCCCTGGAAGAGGATTTGGAAAAAATCGCCAAGGCGATTCCTGGGGTAAGACACGTGGAAATTAACGTGCGACCCAAAGATATTGCTGATTAGAGACGAACATGCCACGACCCAGAAAACTGAGATTTGTGCAGGGACATCCCATCGTTGATGCCTTTGTTCCAAACCGCGTGCCTCCCTGGGGAAGGGAGGAGGTCTTTTTGCCCGTGGAGGGGCTGGAGGCCATCAGGCTGAGCGATTTTCAGGGACTGGACCAGGAAACCGCCGCAGCAAAGATGAACATTTCCCGGCAGACCTTCGGGAGGGTCCTTGCAGAGGCAAGGGCTATTGTCGCGGATGCCCTGGTTATGGGGAAGGTCCTGAAAATTGAGGGGGGTCATTTTGATATGCCCCCCCGTGGCCGGAGGCGCCGACAGGGCTGGTCCGGCGGACGCTAGATCTTCACCGGGCATATCTTTCGGGCCTTCAGATAGTGCTCGGAGATCGGTCCATTGACCTCCTGAATCCAATCTTGTCGGGTTTCATTCCAGGATAAGTGCCCGATTACAATTTCTTCGCTAGCTGGTTCGCGGCCGTGAGCATAGGATCCCATACCGGGCTGAAGGGCGGGGCATAGGCGAGGTCGCACTGCACGAACTCTTCTACCGTCAGCCTGGCATGCAAGGCAACAGCGGGGGCATCTATCCGGTGGGCCGCACCCTCTTTACCCACCATCTGGACCCCGAGCAGGCGGCCGGTTTTCTTGTCCCCGACCATATGCACGCCCATCTTGGTTGCACCCGGATGGGCATGGGCGCGTGTCCTGGCCCTGATGGCTATTTCCACGGGATCAAACCCCCATTTGATTGCCTCGTCACGATTCAGTCCGGTACGGGCCACCTGGAGGTCGAACACCTTGAAAACCGCCGTCCCCGCAATGCCGGGAAGCGCGGCCTCTTTTCCCGTGACATTGTCGGCTACTGCCCAACCGGCCCTGTTGGCCCGGAGTGCCAGGGGAATCCAGGCCTTTTCACCGGTCACCACGTGATAGGCATCTGCGCAGTCACCGGCGGCATAGATATGGTCCTCCGACGTGCGCAAACTTTTATCGACGGCAATGGATTTCTTGATACCCAGGTCGAGGCCCGCTTGTTCAGCCAACTCGGAATTGGGCTTCACCCCAACGGCCACCAGGACCATCTGGGCTTCGAGTTCCAGGTCGCTACAGAACACCTTGAGGCCCCCATCCACCTGCTCGATCCCCTTTATCTCGTGACCAGGGTATATATTGACACTGTTGGCTTCAACCTCCTCTCTGACCATGAGGGAGAGATTTTCATGCATCCATGGCAGGAACACGGGCCTTGGTTTTACCATGGCCACGTCCACGTTCCTTGCCCGCAAGGCCTCACACATCTCAAGGGCGATATATCCCATGCCGATGATGATTGCCTGTTTGACGTGATGTCCGGCCATAAATCCCTTGATTCTTCTCCCGTCATCCAGGGTTTTCAGGCCCATAACACCGGGAAGATTAAAACCGGGGAGGTTCGGGATGATAGGCGATGCCCCGGTTGCGATAAGCAATTCGTCATAGTCCACCTCGAATGTTTCCCCCTCAAAAATGGTCCCTCGGACTGTTTTTTGTGCTGGCTCAATGGATTCCACCCGGTGGCCGTTTCTGAGGTCTATCCCCTGTTTTTCCCGGAAGACCTGGGGGTGTCTGACAATCAGGTCGTCAATCGCCCTTTCAGGGTCAGCGATGTTGTAAGGCATTCCACAGGCACTGTAAGAGACATCCCCAGTCTGTTCCAGGACAATCACCTCCATGTCGGATTGCCTTCTCTTTGTACGGCTTGCCGCGCTCATGCCGGCCGCATCTCCACCAATGATAACGAATCTCATGCGTTTCTCCTCCTCTTTTTGGAAGGGACAGTATAGTAGGTCAGTCCGTTTCTTTGTTCTAAAGTGATCTGTTGGTTTCCAGTCAACTTACCCAGGTATTTTGAAACTTCGTTCAGATGCATCCCAAAGACTTCCGCAATTTGCTCAGCGGTACACGGCCGTCTTTCCAACATGGCGAGAATGGCATCCTGGTTTGCTTCAAAATGGCTTCCATGCCTTGCCGTGAATTCGGCAATAATTTCCGCCTCTGGGTCGAACAGTCCGGAGAGGCCTTCCATTTCTTCCCTGGTAAGGGGAAGGGCGTAATCCTCGGCCGGCGGTCGAACAGCGGTATTCAGTTGGACCCGATCAGGGTTGATGTCGTGTGCCAGGGCCGCAATCCTCTTCACCTCTTCAGGCCGAGCATTCATTCCTTTGATGAGAAAGACTTCCAGAAATAGTTTTCCGGTGTACTCAGCCCGGAAGACCTTTTCGCCTTCCACCAGCAGGTCAAAGAGCAGGTCCGGATGCGGGCGGTTCACCAGGGCATAGGATGCATTATCCCACGCGGAAAGAGATGCCTTGACAATACTGGCATGAGAAGCAGCTTTTCGAACCTCGGGAAGATAGAGCATGGTCCCGTTGGTCAGGAGCAACGCGGGAATAGAGCTGTTTTCACGAATAAACGCCAGAACCTCTCCAAAATGGGAATGGAGGGTGGGCTCCCCGGAACCGGAGAGGGTGATGTAATCGGCCTGCCCGTCCGTTTTCAGCCAGTCTTTCAGTTCGGAAATCACATCCCCGGTGGATACGTACTCTTTTCTCTCCACAGATAAGCTGCTGGTGCGTCCGATCTGGCAGAAGACGCAGTCCAGGCTGCACGTCTTCGGTTTGCTCAAATCCACCCCCAATGAGCGCCCGAAACGCCGCGATGGGACCGGTCCGAATAAATAGTGATACTTCTTGCCCATAACTTCCTCGCCTCCTTACCCTTCAAGGCACGGCCTGATTTGATTGAATCAGGAATAGAAAATCTTCATTTCATGGAGAAGTCAAGAAAATTTCTGATATTGCATTCAATGTAGTAGAAGCATATAGTGACATTTGGAGAGGAGTTTCTCAAGAAAGTGCGTTGCTCAGTCGAGGCGATGTGTCACAGGCGGAGAGGAAAGGAGGAGCGGAGATGTCAGTCATTACCATATCACGTGGGTCGTACAGCAAAGGGAAAGAGGTGGCGGAAAAAGTGGGTGAAAGGCTTGGGTACGAATGTCTTTCACGCGATGTGCTTCTGGAGGCTTCAAAAGATTTCAATGTTGCTGAGATCAAGCTGGTCCGGGCTATTCATGATGCGCCATCTATCCTCGATCGAATCGGCTACAAAAAGGAGAGATACATTGCTTTTATACGGTCCGCAATTCTTCGACACTTCCGGAAGGATAATGTGGTTTATTATGGGCTCGCCGGCCATTTTTTCGTAAAAGATGTTCCTCATGTGCTGAAAGTCAGAGTCATTGCCGACCTTGATGAGCGCGTGAAGAGTGAGGTGGAACGTGAAGGCATTTCCAGGAAGGAGGCCCTTCGCATTATAAAACAGGATGATGAAGAACGAAGAAAATGGAGCAAACACCTCTATGGAATAGATTCCTGGGATCCGGGCCTTTATGATATCGTGACCCACATCAGAAAGATGACAACAGATGATGCCGCCGATGTTATCTGCAATACCGCGGCCCTTGATACGTTTAGAACAACCCCTGCATCACAGCAGGCCATGGAAGACCTGTGTATTGCAGCCGAGGTGAAGGCTGCGCTCATGGATATGGAGCCCGACGTTGATGTTGTCGCTTCCGACGGGATGGTGCAGGTGCATACGGCTGCATTGCTCACCGAAGGAGAAAGGCTCACCAAAGATATCGAAGCGATTGCAAAATCTGTGGAAGGAGTAAAGGAAGTGCGGGTGGGTGTGAAGCCCAAGGACCTTGGTGATTAATAGTTTTGGCAATCACTTGACAGACCATGAACGAGAAATAAGGGAGGCACAACGGATTTGCTTATTTCTTTGCCAGATCACCTGCAAGAACATCTTTCTCCTGAGATATTGATGTCTCAAGTCATAGAAGACTTGTAACCGAGATGAATCTTGCTGATACTACACCAAAAACAGTGATCTCTTAGAGCGAGAGTGGAGTACGAAAAAACCTATTCTGAAGAGTGCGGTCCTTCATTTTATTTGCTGCAGGTCAGGACCAAATTGGGGAGGCATTTCATATGGGGCATGCAGAGCCGATGTCAGGTGCTATAGAGCAAAAAGGAGAAGATGAAAAGAGAACTGGAAGGGGCAAAAGAAAAGGCGTAATCACGCGTCTGGTAACCAGTGTTCCTGAGTTATCCATTCTGCTCATGTTAATCATTGGTGGCTATATTGTCATGGCCGTATTTTCAAAAGTCCAAGGGACCCAGATCCTTGATCCGTTTTCTATGTGGCTCATTATTGTGGGCTCATTTCTGATAAGCACCGCCATCGCCATCATAGCCGTTATCGCGGGCATAGGGGGAGGAGTCATCTTTACGCCCATCATGCTCGGTTTTACCTCCATGGACAGTCTGGTCATCAGGGCCACGGGTCTGGTGGTGGCCATGTTTGGGGGATTGATTTCTTCGGGACCCTTTATGAAAAGCAGGCTGGCCAACCTGCGAGTCGTGTTTTTTTGTGGGGTACCCATCACCATTGGTGCCCTTGCAGGAAGCGTGTGTGCCATATATCTGCACGACGCCCTGGGTGCAGTAGGCGATGGTTTGGTTCGTCTGTCTCTTGGAGTTCTCATGCTTGTTATTGCCTGGTTTTTATTCACGGGCGGAGGCAAAACAGAATATCCTGAACCGGACCACATTGATCCACTTTCCAAGAAGCTTGGACTGGAGGGCTCCTATTGGGAGGGCTCTCTTGGAAAAGTTGTTGACTACCAGTTGGTGCGGGCGCTTCCGGGAGCATTTATTTTTATTTTTCTTGGCTTTATAGGGGGATTTTTCGGCATGGGAGGCGGGGCCTTTCTCACCGCAACGCTTAACCTTGTCATGATGGCGCCGGTAAAGATCGCGGCCGCTTGCAGTGGGGTGCTCCTGGCCATCAGTGATGCTACCGCCATCTGGACATATATCACGTATGGAGCACTTGTTGCCATTCTCGCAGCCCCCTGGATGCTGGGGCATGTGGTGGGTGGTATTTTGGGAGCGCATCTCTTAATCAGGATCAGGGCAGGTTTTGTGCGGAAGATCCTGATTTTTATTCTCATTCTTTCATCCGTAAAACTTATCGCACGCGGGTTGGAAGGCGCATTTGGGATCCACATTCCTATCCTGGGGTAACTATACCCATCTGCAGGAGGAAATTATGAAAGATAAATTAAAAGCTCCTTTTGCCGGCTTGGTCTATGGGCAGATCATCTACTGGGGAGTGATGTTAGGCTCTTTGATCGTCATTGCCGGCTCTGTGATGGCCTTCATAACCAGGAATAACTACGTGCCTGTTTCCTATTGGCTGTCTTCAGTATGGGCGGGCAAGTCTCCTTCTCAAATTTGGAAGGGCATTACCGGTTCACTCCCCATGGGGCACTGGTACTTTTCCTACCTAACGACCGGAGATGGTTTGACTTCCTTTGGAATCTCTCTGGCGGTTTTTTCAGTGGTGCCGGCGCTTTTTCTCTCCTCTGCAGTTCTTTTCAAGGAGGGAGACAAACTATATGGGTCGTTGGCCCTGGTTTGCGGCATAATCGTTTTGACCGGGGTATTGGGGCTTATTCCCATAGGCTAATGAAATACCCATGAGAGCAAGGTGCTGAGGGCATTTTTTAGGTTTTGCTTTTTGATTTTGTAAACCAAGGGAGGTCAGCATGTCTATCATCGCCATCGCCAGGGCTTCTTATAGTCATGGCAAAAAGATCGCTGAAAAAGTAGCGCAGGAACTGAACTATGAATGTATCTCCGAAGAAGTTATCAGTCTGGCCTCACAGCAATTTGATATTCCGGAAAATTGGCTGCGTCAGGCTGTTGAAAATGCGCTGACGCTTCGGGACCGGTTTAGCTATGGAAAAAAGAAGTACGTCGCCTACATCCGCTCTGCGCTTTTGGATTTTGCGGCACGAGATAATGTGGTTTATCATGCGCTTGCCGGCCATTTTTTGCTGGAGGGGATCCCAAATGTTTTGAGGGTCATGATTTCTGCCACCATCGACGAACGGGTAAAGGAAATCATGCAAAGGGAAGATGTCTCGAAAAAGGAAGCAGAAAAACTTATTGAGAAATTTGATAAAGAACGGAAAAAATGGGCAATGTATTTCCACGGCAAGGACCCCTGGGACCTCAGCATGTATGACCTTGGGATAGTGATCGGGAGACTTACCATTGACGATGCGGTCGAAAAGATCCTGACCACGGTGAGGCTCCCTTCCTTTCAAATAAACGCTGAGACGCTGAGGACTTTAAGAGATGAAGGCCTCGGCGCAAAGGTAAAATCAGATCTGATGAATTTCTATGCTGATGTGGAGGTTTCTGTCAAGGACGGGATAGTCACCGTCCATATAAAACGAAATTTAGAGCAAGAGGAAGCGCTGACGGATGACATCCGTTCCATCCTCATGGAAATGCCCGGCGTAAAAGAGGTGTATGTGAACGTTATACCCCTTTAGTGAGCATGATAACTTTGGTCACGGACAAGGGGTTCAGCTCCAGGTTTTCCCGAATCGTCAAATATCCGTGGATGTGGTGAAGAGCTTTCGAAGGCGGAAGACATAATAGCCATGAAGCTGGTACACAAAATCATACTTGCAAATAGTCTCGGCATCATTTCTATCATCGTGGTAGCCGTGTTCTCTTACCATGAATTTGACCTGCTTCTCGCTAAGTTGCGTTTTGTTGAAATAGCGGACACCCTCAATGCATCGTTTCTCGAAATACGACTTTCGGAGAAGAATTACTTCCTCTATAAAGACCATGGAACCCTTCCAGGCATCAAAGAGCAGATCCAGGAGAGCTATCTGACCATTGAAAGTATGAAACCAAATATTATCAAGGCCATCGGCAACAAAAATTTTGGGAAACTTCAATTGAATCTCAAGCGATATGAGGAGGCAATTGAGAAGGTAGGGAAGAGCGATGAAAGAATTGAGGATAAAAGCAGAGTAGAAGAAAGCATCCGGGAATCAGGCAGGGCATTACGACTGTTTTCTGAGCGCATGGTAAGGGTTGAGCGGCAGGAAGTGAATAACATTATTTCTGCTTCAAAAAGGACATTATTGTCTTTTTTTGGCCTTGTTATTTTTGTCGCCATCATGAGCAGTTATTTGTTTTTCTCACGGATGTTCAAGAATCTGCGGCGGATAGAGAGAACGGCAAATTCCATATCCGCAGGAAACTTTGCGAATATTAAAGGAAAGATACCGCGAAATGAGCTGGGTTCCGCCATGGCGGCCATTAATGCAATGTGTGAAGAACTGAAAACCGGGCATGAACAGCTCATCCAGTCGAGAAAACTGGCATCCTTGGGAACGCTTACTGCGGGCGTGGCACACGAGTTGGGGAACCCGCTCAACAATATTTCCATGGTGGCCCAGACCTATTTGGAACTCCTGGAGCATCTTTCAGAGGAAGATAAAGTTGATTACGTAACAACAATCCTGGAGGAGAGCGAGAGGATCAGGAGAATTGTCCAGGATCTCTTGGATTTTTCCAGAACAAAAGAAAGAGATTTTAAGATTTCTGATATCAATGATGTCATAAGAAGCTTCCTGAAGCTGGTGCAGAATATGCTCGATGTGTCCGGGATTAAGACCGAGTTAGACCTTCAAGACAAACTACCGTCTGTTTTCATTGATGAAAATAAAATTCGTGAAGTGTTGGTGAATCTGGTCACCAACGCCATTCACGCAATGTCTCCGGGAGACTCGGTTTTCCTTCGAACGAATCTTGCGGAAGAAAAAAATCATATTATAATAGAGATTGAAGACACCGGGAAAGGAATTCCCCCTGAATTTCTGGAACACATATTTGATCCGTTCTTCAGTACCAAGGGTACGGAGGGGACGGGCTTAGGGTTGTCCATCAGTTATGGCATCATTAAAAAGCATAAAGGGTCAATAGAGGTGAAAAGCAAAGTGGGAGTTGGAACAACGTTCACGATAGAATTACCTGTTCATAGAACAAAGGAGGGCAAAAATGAACGGCCACAAAATCATGGTAATTGATGATGAAAACATCGTAGGCAAAATGATAAAAAGTTCTTTCGGGCAAGACGGGTACGTGGTGGAGGCCTTTTTGGATGCAAAGCTGGCCTTTGAGAGACTAAAAGAAGAAAAATTTGATGTGGTCATTACTGATCTGAAGATGAAGGATATTGATGGCATGGAGGTCCTGAATACCATAAAAAAGGAGTCTCCGGAAATCAAAGTGATCATGATTACCGCATTTGCAAGCATGGATGCCGCTGTTGAAGCCTTTCGAAAAAGTGCGGATGACTTTTTTGCGAAACCGGTAAAAATCGCGGATCTCAAGGTCTGTGTCAAGAAATTGCTAAATGAATGAGAATAGGGATGTACCACTTCTGCCTCGATCAAATTAATTTTCTCCACCGAAAATGGCTTTTTTGTCGGCAAGGAGGTTATGCATCCCCATGACCTCATACATTTTGAGGAAGGAAATGAGGCAACTTATTGTTGATTCCGCCCCTTGGTTTTCGTTGACGCCATCAGGTTGAAGGCCTTCGCAGCATCCCCCGGCTTCGAAATCATGCACGGGCACATTCAGATCATTTCGGCCAAGAAACCAACCGAGGCAGTGCTGGGCCTCTTGAAACCATCTTGTGCCCCCGTTGAAATATAGACATCGCAGCAGGCATCAATAAGACTCATGGCCTCAATGGGTTGTTGATCAAAATTGGCCTTTTCGCCCCCTCGTGGATACCATCCTGCATTTCCGATGATGGACAGATGTCCATCTTCAGCGGTTTGAATGTAATCTTGTCTCCGGGGACATTATAGATGTCCATAAGGAGTTCTCTCGCTTTGTGGCTCATGGCCAGGAGCCGGTCGGAAAGACGAGATATTTCCTGGATAATGAACGCCTGTCCTGGGTCTGGTTCTTTGATAATGGTGTGGAGATTGCAGATGACCGGCATGCGCAAGGTCTTCAGCATGCCTACGATATAAGATCCTTCTTCCCCTCCGAATCTTTTCAGGGAAAATGACGCAATTTCACATGTCTGCCTGGCTTTTCAGTCCTATGCGATCGATGTGTTCAAAGTCTCTTGTTCGTGCGAGTGCGATGCGAGCGCCGTAGCGTGAATAGGCACTGTACGTGAGGGCGTAGGAGTCATCTAAAGGGGACATCGTCAGGGGTGATGATGGGATTTTTCGGATATCTTTTAATGATCGATTTTATGTTGCTCATGAAGGTTCTCGCTTCCTCATTCTTAGTATTTTCCGGTACACTCCGATATACTCTTCCACCATGCGATCCACCGTGAAACGCCCTTCCACCCATTTTCTGCAGGCAAGCCTTTCGATGGGCGGGATATCCCGGATCGCCTTGACCGCTTCATCCACCGTCCGGACCAGGAAGCCATTGCGCCCATGCTTGATTAATTCGGGCATACTCCCTTTATTGAAAGCGATCACCGGCGTGCCGCAGGCCATGGCTTCAATGATTGAAAGGCCAAGAGGCTCATTGAAATTGATGGGATGGAGGAGTGCATACGCACCTCCGAGGAGATGATCACGTTTTTCAGGTCCAGCGCTTCCGACATATGTGACATTTGTTCCATGTATGAAAGGCCTGCCATCCTTTTCGTAATGCTTTGATATTAGGCCTGTTTTACGATTGTTTCCACTTCCTCCCCTGAGAGCACTTCCTTTTCTTCCAGCTTTGTTGCGAGGGCATCCAGCAGGGAGCGTTTTTCTCCCAGGAGCTTCTTGACCCGCGCATAGTTGGTTGTGATGACCTTCTTGACCTCGGCATCTATCTCCCGCGCTGTATCTTCACTGTAATTCCTTTCTTCTCCATATTCTGTCCCCAGGAACAGGGATGTCTGTTTTTTCCCGAACGTGAGAGGCCCCATCTTTTCGCTCATGCCATAGGAACAAACCATGTTTCGTGCCAGATCCGATGCCCGTTCCAGATCATTCTGTGCCCCCGTGGAGATATTTCCGAATACGATTTCTTCCGCAACCCTGCCCCCCAGAAGGATGGCAATCTGATCGAGGAGTTCGTTTTTCGTGGCCAGGAATTTCTCCTTTTCAGGGAGTTGCAGGGTATACCCCAATGCCCCTATCCCCCGGGGGATGATGGAGACCTTGTGGACCGGTTCACCGGTGGGGACAAGCTCCGCAACCAGGGTGTGGCCTGATTCATGATAAGAGACCCGGTGTTTTTCCTCGGGATCCAAGGTGCTTTTCTTCTTTTCGTGGCCCGCAATGATCCTGTCTATTGCCGCTTCGAAATCGGCCGTGGTGATGGCATCGCGATCCTTGCGGGCCGCCAGGATGGCTGCCTCGTTGGCGACATTGGCCAGATCAGCCCCCACAAAGCCCGGGGTCCTCTTGGCCACTAATTCCAGGTCCACTTTGGGTCCCAGTGTCAATTCACTGGTGTGAATCTTCAGGATATCGATTCTCCCCAGGAGGTCGGGTTTATCAACCACGATCTGCCGGTCAAACCTTCCCGGTCGTAACAGGGCCTTGTCCAGCACCTCAGGACGATTGGTGGCCGATATAACCACCACCCCTTTACTGGTATCAAAGCCGTCCATTTCAACCAGGAGCTGGTTCAGGGTCTGTTCCCGCTCGTCGTGGCCGCCCATGACCACTGGCCCCCCCCGTTGCCGGCCGATGGCATCAAGTTCATCTATGAAAATGATACATGGTGCTTTCTTTCTCGCCTCTTCAAAGAGGTCACGGACACGGGCAGCACCTACACCCACGAACATTTCAATAAAATCCGAGCCGCTGATGTTGAAGAAAGGCACTCCTGCCTCACCCGATACCGCACGGGCAAGGAGGGTTTTTCCCGTGCCCGGAGAACCGACCAGGAGCACCCCTTTTGGCATGTGCCCTCCCAGCCGCTGGAAGTGATCGGGATTCCGCAGGAATTCGATGACTTCCCCAAGCTCTTGTTTGGCCTCATCAACACCGGCTGCGTCTTTGAAGGTAATATCATGGTCCGTTTCCGCATGGACGTGCGCCTTGTTTTTCCCGATGTTCATAAAGTTCATTCCCATGCCGCCCATCTTCTTACCAAGATAACCCCATAAGAGAAAAATAATGCCGAAGGGGATGATCCACGTAAAGATGAGGTTGCTCAGAAAGTGGCTTTCCACTGCTGCGCTATATTTGACTCCATGTTTATCAAGGGCCTTTGCCAGTTGATCGTCGTGCAGGCGTACCGTAATGAAATGGCGAGGTTTTCCCGTTCTTTGATCCGTCAATTTAAGTGTCCCCGCGATGACATTTTGCTTTATGATACAGTGGGTGACCTGCCCCGCCTGCAGGTATTGCATGAACTGGCTATAAGGTATTTGCTCCCTTTTCACCTGCATGGTCGACTGAAACATATAGAGTAAAAGAAACATGATGACAAAATACCAGATGGAAAATGGCCCATTTTTTTGCCAGAGTTTCTTTTCAGGGGGGTTATTTATATGCATTTCAGGTTCCTTTTGGCCCATATTAAAATCCGTCTTTTTCATAATCACCTCTCATATATTCACTAATTGGTCCTGTAAGAAAAGATATCCTATTTTCCGGCGGTAAAAACTAACGGCTCATACTAGAGCCCGTATTCCTGCAATTGTCCAAAGGACGGTTAATTCATAGCCCTTAATATTCCTGGTGGGCAGCAAAGGCGGCTATGAGCAGGGTGTTTAGAACATAAACATTTATATTCTCAAAATATGGGGCAATAGGCAAGGCTTCATATTTGTGTCATGCCATTTGAAAAGGCAGGCGATCTGTGTTAATTGACTAGGGAAGTTGAAGCCTGCAAAAAATCGCTTCATGCAAGTAAAGGGTAAAAGATGGAGCAAAAGATAATAGTGAGGAAAAAGCTGGCTCACCATTTTGGATCGCTCCTGGCTGTTTGCCTTTTTGCAGTGGCCCTATGGGCATTGCACCACGAACTCAAGGTCTATGAGATCCAGGATATCCTTCACTCCCTCAAGAAGCTTCCCGCCGCCAGCCTCTTAATTGCCGTGTTTTTGATGATACTCGATTACCTGATCATGACGGGTTATGACTTTTTCGCCTTACGTTACATCAAACACAAGCTTCATTATAGAAAGATAGCGCTTGTCTCCTTTGTCGGGTATGCCTTCAGTAACAATATCGGGCTTTCAATGGTGGCCGGAGGATCGGTTCGTTACCGTCTTTATTCTGCCTGGGGACTGTCGGGCCTGGAGATAGCCGAACTGGTGGGGTTTTGCAGCCTGAGTCTCTGGCTGGGCTTTCTGGCTCTCGGTGGCACAGTTTTTCTTTTCGAGCCCATGGTCATCCCCAAGGCACTTCATCTCCCTTTCAACTCCGTGCGACCTTTAGGAGCCGGCTTTGTTCTTCTGGTGTTCGCATACTTCCTTTTTTGTTTTCTCAGAAAAAACCCTTTAAAGATTGGAGGGTGGACATTTACGCTTCCCTCTACGAGGCTCTTTGTCTCCCAGATGGCAGTGGCGGTTTTGGATTGGGGTTTGGCGGGGAGTGTACTGTATGCGCTGTTGCCAGTTATACATGGACTCTCTTTTGGCGGTTTCATGGGTATATTTCTTCTCGCTCAGCTGGCAGGTCTCCTGAGTCAGGTCCCCGGAGGCCTTGGTGTCTTCGAAACCATCATTATTCTCCTCTTGTCTTCTCACCTGCAAGGGCCTGCGGTAATTGGAGCTCTTCTGGCTTACAGATGCATCTATTACGTACTTCCGCTCTTGTCGGCAGCTCTTCTCCTGGCGGGAGAGGAAGTTCTTTTAAGAAAAGGGAAACTTGAACGGGCGGCCCAGACCATCGGCCGGTGGGTTTCTATCGCAATCCCTCAGGTTCTGGCCGTTTCTGTTTTTGTTGCCGGAATCATCCTTCTTTTTTCAGGAGCGACGCCGGGAATCAGGGACCGCGTCGCCTGGATTGGACATTTTTTTCCACTGCTGGTTGTAGAGTCCAGCCACTTCCTGGGGACCCTCGTTGGTGTAATCCTGTTGATTCTGGCCCGGGCATTGCAAAAGAGGCTTGATGGGGCATATATGCTCGCCATCATTTTCCTTGGGGCCGGAATCCTTTTTTCTCTTCTGAAGGGACTTGACTACGAAGAGGCCCTTATCCTGTCATTCATACTTCTCGCCTTTCTTCCTTGTCGCCCGTATTTCTACCGAAAGAGTTCTCTTCTCCATGAAGATATTGGGCCCGCATGGATTGTGGCCATTTTCTTGGTTATTATTTGCTCGGTATGGCTGGGAATGTTTTCCTTTAAACATCAGGAATATTCCAGTCATCTCTGGTGGCGGTTCACCCTTTACGGTAGTGCATCTCGCTTTCTGCGGGCCACTGTGGGCGGTATTGGTCTTGTTCTTTTCCTTGCTGTTGCGAGGTTGCTCAGCTCCCGGCCCCCCCGGGCTGCCCGGGATTTTTCCGAAGAACTCCGGGACATTGAGCGGATCGTAAAGGCCTCCCGGAAGTGCAGAAGCAACCTGGCCTTCCTTGGAGATAAGAACTTCCTCTTTGGGCAGGAAAAGGAGAGTTTTATTATGTACAAGGTTGAAGGCAGGAGCTGGGTAGCCTTGGGAGACCCCGTTGGCGATGAGAATGAGTGGGCGGAGCTGATATGGAATTTCCGGGAGATGAGCGACCGGTATGATGGATGGACGGTTTTTTACCAGGTTGATTATGATAAGCTCTATCTCTATCTTGATCTTGGGCTGAACTCGTTGAAGCTGGGAGAGGAGGCCCGGGTTTCCCTGGAAGGATTTTCTTTATCAGGACATGGGAGGAGGAGCTTTCGCAATACCCTTCATAAATTGGGACGGGAGGGCTATGTCTTTGATGTGGTTCAACATGAGGACGTGCCTGGGATGTTGCCCGAATTCAAGGCGGTTTCCGAGGCCTGGCTTGCGGGAAAACATACGAGAGAAAAAGGCTTTTCTCTGGGGTTTTTCAATGAAGACTATTTGAAGCGATTTCCGGCAGGCATTGTGAGGAAGGGAGAAAAGATCATTGCCTTTGCCAATATCTTGCTTGGTGCGAAAAAGGAAGAAGTCTCCGTCGATCTTATGCGATATCTTCCCGAGGCCCGGCGCAGTGTCATGGACTATCTCTTCATTCAGCTTATGCTTTGGGGAAAACAAGAGCATTACGGCTGGTTCAATCTGGGGATGGCGCCGCTGTTCGGGTTGCAGGAACATCGCCTGGCGCCCCTGTGGGACCGAACCGGAACTTTCCTTTTTCGCCATGGGGAACATTTCTATAATTTCCAGGGGCTGCGGGAGTATAAGGAGAAGTTCGGCCCGGTCTGGACCCCTAAATATCTGGCCGTTCCCGGTGGCTTTTCCCTGCCCCGAATTCTCGTAAATGTCGCATCACTGATATCAGGAGGCTTGAAGGGTGTTGTGTCCAAGTAAGAGATGTCTTTTTCATACCAGGGTGATGCTCATCTGACGTACCTTCCGAAAATGTAATCTTCTTGAAATGATCAGGAAAGGTTCGGACCCTATCATAGAACCAAATGGCAACCGCGAAAGTTTCTTGAAATGAGAACTCAAAAGCGAAGGAGGTAGATTGTGGGATATGGACTAAACGAAGATATCCGGAAACTCGCGAATGATAACCTGAAGCTTAAATTGGAACTGGAAAAGCTGGAGCAGGATCATGCTGTCTGGGCCTCGAACCGGGAAGAAAAAGACCTGGAAAAGATCACAAGTTGCTTGAAACGATTGGAGGCCGATGTCAGCGTGATGGCAGGCGATTGTTCTTCGCAGGTCAGTCGCCATGATGGAAATGGATTGGGGGAAGATCTGCATCATGCATACGTTCATCTCAATAGCCTGTTTGAAGATGTGAAGAAAGCCAGAAGTGAACTGGAGCGCGCCTATATCCAGCCAGGGGAAATAGGCCGAATAGAGATAGACTGGGGGAGGTTCAAGAAGACGGTTGCGGAAATCGCAGAGCACCTTGAAAATTAGAGGGCCTGTGAGCCGTTCGCTTGTCTCTTGGATCTGAAGAGGGGAATTGTCAACACAAAGATTGTCCCTTTTTCCGGGTTTCGGCGGAGGGAAATGTTCCCCCCGTGTGCCTCTATCGTCTTTTTCACAATCGCCAAACCCAACCCTGTTCCTCTCTTTTTGGTTGTAAAAAAGGGGGAAAAGACTTTGTTCGCGATTTCCTCCTTGATCCCGTAGCCGGAGTCTATGATTTCGATGAGGACATGGTCTTGGCCCGTGCATGCCCTTACTACTACACATTGTCTCGGTTCGGATGCCTCAATGCCATTTGTTAAAAGATTTAAAAGGGCCTTTTTTAGCCTGTCCACATCCAGCGGGATTGAAGGCAGGGAATGCTCTAAATCGATTTTCAATATAACACCTCTGGATTCGGCTACTTTTTGTGCGACGTTCACCGATTCCAGGATGACTGTCTCTATGGATTTGTTCGTACGCTCAAGATTATTCGGTTTTCCAAATTCCAGCATCTCCCGGGTCATTGTCTCCAGACGGGCGGATTCCTGCATGATGATTTCCAGCTTTTTCCTGTTGGGGTTTTCAGGTGCCATCTTTCTATAAACTTGTGTAGCGAAGCCCCCGATAGCCATGAGTGGCGTTTTCATGTCGTGTGCCACCTCGGATGTCGCTCTTCCCAGGGCGGCAAGGCGTTCGACTTCAAGGAGTTGTTTGTTTTTTCTCTTCTCTCTTTCCACCAGGAGACCCAGGATGCATGCAATCATGATGAAGAGGAGTCCTTCTAGAATCTTGTGGAAATCTTCAAGGGTGAGGCCCTGCCAGGTTCTTGTTACATAAGGGACGTAGAGGAAGAGAACGCTTGCGGTCACGTACATGGCGCCCTTTATGCCGAACCAGAAACATCCAAAAACCAAGGGAACATAAAAAAGCATCCGGTAAAAGGCATGACGGTAACTCAAGGTGGGATACGTGAAATAATTCAGACAGAGAATTCCGAGGATCATGAATACAATCCCCAGAATTTTCCCAACCTCTTTCTTGTCCGGCAGCTTCCCAGTTTTCATTTTCAGATGTCCACTATTCCACTATGGTCTCCCAAAGGCCATCAAGTTCGGGGTCGGCAGAGCCGAGAGTTAAATCATGCCTTCTTTTTGAAAAACAACCTTCTTTCACTGAAAAACAATTCCGCTATTATGACACAGAGGTAAAGGGTTCCCATCCACTCAAGGGCCTTCCAGTCACTCTTCCAGAGATAGACAGTCAACACAACCCATGAAGCCAGTGATAAGAGCAGGCCTGCCAGGGGGATCAAGATATGCATGCCGATCTTTTTCCGGAGCCGTATGGCAGATAGGTTGATGGCTGTGAAGATCAGGAGGAATGTGGAACTGGCAAAAGATGATATGATAGTAAGGTTTGTGGTATTAACAAAGAGCAGAGTGAGAGCTGAAATAAAGACCAGGCTCACGTAAGGGGTGTCCTTTGTGCGTTCCTTATGGGAAAAAACCCGCGGTAATTCTGATTCCTGGGCCATGACCATGCCGAGCCGAGCCGTTCCAAAAAGAGTCGCATTGATGGCCGAGGCAGTGGAGAGCATTGCTCCCAACCCGATGAGCAGGAACCCGGATTTGCCGAGGAATGGCTTCGCTGCTACTGCAAGGGCGTACTCTTTATACTTGCTGATATCTGCAGGAAGAAGATTTCCCACGGCCACCAGGGAAACCAGGATATAAATGCCGATAGTGACTGAAACAGAGATGAGGATTGCCTTTCGCAAATTTTTCTCGGGGTTTTTCATTTCGTTAACCGCATTGGGGATCAATTCAAACCCTTCGTAGGCAACAAAGATGAGCGCTGCCCCCATCAGCAGTCCGGTCTTTCCCTGATTGAAAACCGGGAGAAGGTGGTCTGGCTTTACATAGAAAATGCCTACAACAGCGAAGAGGGCCAGGATCAGGACCTTGACCATAACAATCACATCTTCACTTTTGCCCGCCGCTCTTACCCCATACAGGTTGACCCCCAGAAATAAAAAAAGAACCAGGGATTCCAGCAGGTGGTGCATGACTGGGAGCTCTTGGCCGAACATGGCCGCCCCGTACACGCCGAACGTGTACGCATAGAGGGCAAGCGTGCCGACATATCCGGTAAGCAGGAGCCACCCGCCCATCCCGGAGATGTTCCTGTGCCTGAAAGCATGTTCCAGGTAGGTAAAACTCCCCCCGTCAGATCGAAAAGACAACCCCAGGCGGGCATAGGAGAAACCGGTCAAGAGGGCAATCAGGCCACCCAGGCCGAATGCAACGGGCGCTGCATGCCCGGCAAGCGCCACCGAAAGCCCCAAAACGGAAAAGATCCCGCCGCCCACCATCCCACCTACACCCATGGCAACCAATTCCTTGAGGCCAAGCTTTTCCGCTTTTGCTCTTTGTCCGTGCACTAATTTTTCCTCTGCGTTTGCAGCCCTTTCAAGGGAATCAAGCTACCACCCTTTTTCTAATCTGATCGAATCACCAGCAGTGGCCGGTCCGCCCGGTGCAGGATGCCTGCTGCAACACTCCCGTAAAATACCCTGGAGAGCCCGCTCCTGCCGTGACTCGTAATCGCAATAAGGTCCGCGTCTTGGCTTTTCGCTGTGTTAATAATTCCTTCAACCACAGGTCCGTGGTTGACTTTAACCTTGGATTCAATACCCTTTTCCTTTAATTTTCCCTGTACGCTTTCCAGGTAGAGAACGGCCTGTTTCGTCATCTCTTTCATTTGTTCCTGAAATCCGTTCAGGTAGGAGACCTCGGAACCTATAATGTCAGAATCTGTAATTATTGGCGGCGGCTCGACCACGTGCAGGAAGATCACCCTGGCATCAAAGCCCCTGGCAAGCTCTTCAACGTGAGGGAGTATGGCCTCGGCCCTCTTTGATCCATCCAAAGGAACAAGAATGCAATGGTACACTTCTAACCCCTCCTTTCATCACTGTATGTTCTATGAAAACCACTTTGTCTGTGCGTGCGCTCAGTGGTGCATCAGCGGCTGTTTCAGGATTCCCAAAAATCTACGATGGTGTTTACTCCCCAGGTCGAGATGGCGATAGACGATTATTTTCGCCAGGTCCTCAATGAATATCCAGGCAAGGCAGTAGGCCCAGATGAGACCCACATAGAACAAGGGGATAGGCGTCACAAACCAGCCGAATACGACGATCAAAATGGCGAGTGCCTGGGTGCCAAGGATTGCAAGCAAGAGCAGGGGGGCAGGGTATGGCCTTGAGAAAAATGGTTTTCGGCTGCGGGCGACAAAAAGAGTCAGGTGCCCAGCCACGGCCAATTTGAGAAAGATGATGGACTGCAACATCGCCACGCTGACGCCCAGCCAAGATTTGGCGATAGCAAGTAAAGCAAAGGTCTCAATGACGCCTACGGCGCCGAGTATGGAGGATACCAAAAGCACACGATGCATTCGCCAGCGTACTGGGTTCGGGTCCAGCCAGGTGTCGTCATAGGCGATGGTCATGATCGGAAGATCATTGAGCAGCGCCAGGAGGATAATCATAATGGCGGTAATGGGATAAAAGCCATAGACGATCATGGCCAGCACCATGAAAAACATGATGCGGATCGTTTCGGTGATGCGGTAGATGGCGTAGCTGTTCATGCGCTCAAAGATCCTCCGCGCCTCTTCCACCGCCTTGATGATCACCGAGAGTCCGGGCATCGTGAGTACCAGGGAAGCTGCCGCGCGCGCCGCGTCAGTGGCGCCCGACACGGCAATCCCTACCTCAGCTTGCTTGAGAGCAGGTGCATCGTTTACGCCGTCGCCCGTCATGCCCACCAGGTGACCGCGTGCTTGCAAGGCCTTTACAATGCCATACTTGTGCTCAGGGAAGACTTGGGCGAAGCCATCGGCTCGTTCAATCTGCACTGCGGCCTCTGAACTCAAATGGGCGGGATCCGGATCCTTTGCAAAGAATCGGTCAGCGGGCTGGATGTTATCTCCCAGGCCGAGTTGCCCTGAAATTTCCCTGGCAATTGCCTCGTTGTCACCGGTCACCATTTTGACTTCAATGCCATGCTGCTGAGCCCGTGCAATCGTGTCGGCCGAGTCTTCCCGCGGCGGATCAAAGAGGGGCAGTATCCCCAGAAATCGCCATGAACGGCCGTCCTCTGCCCGAGCCACGCCCAGGGTGCGGTATCCCTTTGTGGCAAAATCGTTGACGATTTTGTCAGCCTTTCGCCTGGTGGCGTCATCGACCTGAGCGAGATCAAGGACGACCTGGGGTGCGCCTTTGGTGACCTTGAAGGTCTGGCCATGTGCGTCTTTGACGGTGGCCTCGGTACGTTTTTCCACCGGGTCAAAGGGGATAAAATTAACTTCCCTATAGCCTTTCACAACCGCCGGGTCCCTGAGTCCTCCCAGGACCGCTAGGTCGATAGCATCTTGATCTTCCTCCTTTGAAGCCAGTGCCGCGGCCAAAATCAGCTCCTGGTCATCTCCTGCCTTGAAGCAAACAGGGTCACCGAGGGTGAGCTTATTCTGGGTCAGGGTTCCAGTCTTGTCGGAGCAGAGTATGTCAATACCCGCCATCTCCTCTATGGATTCCAGGCGGGCCACGATAGCCTTCATCTTGGAGAGAGCCAGAGCGCCCACGGCCATGGTGACGGAGAGAACTGCCGGCATGGCCACCGGTATGGAGGCCACCGTGAGAATGAGAGCAAATTGGAACAGTTCAAGCATGGGTTTATGCCGGACGATCTGCGCGACAACCAGTATCGAGACCAGGCCTAGGCTCAGATAGATCAAATAATTTCCGATATGCAATACTGCCTTCTGGAAATGGGAGACGGCCCCGGCACTCTCCACCAACTTGGCTGTATGGCCAAAGTAGGTATCCATCCCAGTGCCGGTCACCAGGGCCACCATCTCCCCTTGTTTCGTCACAGATCCCGAATAGCAGATGTCGCCTTTCTTTTTGCTTACAGGCAGCGATTCACCGGTGAGACCGGACTGATCGACGCTCAGGTAGTCCCCTTGAATCAGCTTGACATCCGCCGGAATCACGTCTCCGAGGCGCAGGCGGATGACATCCCCGGGCACGATTTCTTTGGCATCCACCTCCTGCCACTTCCCATCACGGAGTGCCCGGGTTTTGAGGGCCAGTTGCTTTTTGAGTGCTTCCACCGCGTTACCGGCCTTGTATTCCTGCCAGAATCCCACCACCGCATTGAAGACCAGAAGAACTACGATAATGATGAAATCGGGCCAGTGCCGGACCACCAAAGAGAGGATTGCCGCCACTTCGATCATCCAGGGGATCGGTCCCCAGAAATAGCCCAGGAGCTTGAGAAGCGGATGAACATCCTTTTGGGCAAGTTCATTATAGCCGTATTGTTCCAGCCGGCCTTTTACTTCGGACCCGGAAAGGCCCTTTTCATTGGAAGCAAGAAGCTCCATGAGTTCAGGGATGGGCGTCTTTTCTACTACCTTGGGATCGATTACTGTTTTTTGCATCATAATCTCCTATCGGACCACCACCTGTACAGAGGCCTTTTGGCCGGTTCGGTGGTCAAGGGCAAGAATCATGATTCCTTGATTCGCTCCGAGGGTGCTTGTCAGGGTATCAAGGTCCTGCACACTTGTAATGGCATGCCTGTTTACCTGAAGAATAATGTCTCCAACTTCAAACCCTGCCTTGCCAAGAGGGCCCTTCGGATCCACCCATGCGACAGTCACGCCCTGCTGGGGATGCAGACCGTATTTTTCCGCCTCATTTTTTCTGACCGGCCGGACGGTGACACCAAGGCGGTCTTTCACCGATGCGGAAAAAAACTTCGCTGCGTCTTCCAGATTCCCGATTTTGACTTTGAGTTCCACCTGCTTTTCATTCCGCATGACAGAGACCTTCGTATCCTGACCAATGGGTGTTACGGCCACTTGATTCCGCAGCGTATCGGCATCTTTGATCTTCTTTCCTCCAAAGGTCAGTAAGATATCGCCCCTTTTCAGACCAGCCTTTTCAGCCGGTCCTCCTTTGACCACATCGGCAATCAGGACACCATTGAGGTCTTTTGCGCCAAAAGATTTCGCAAGGGCAGGGGTGAGGTTCTGGATGCTCACCCCGAGCCAGCCCCGCACTACTTTGCCATGGACAATGAGTTGTTTTGCAACCTGGAGGGCCATGTTGCTCGGGATGGAAAAACCGATGCCCTCAAAACCGCCGGACTGCGACATGATGGCTGAATTAATCCCGATTACTTCTCCCTGGAGGTCCAGCAGAGGACCACCGCTGTTCCCCGGATTGATGGCGGCGTCGGTCTGCATAAAATCTTCATAGCTGCTCGGGTTCATGATTCCGGTGCGATGCTTGGCACTGATGATTCCTTGGGTGACCGTTTGACTGAGGCCAAGAGGTTGACCGATGGCAACCACCCATTGTCCCACTTGCACTTTATCTGAATCACCGAACGTTGCAAAGGGGAGCGGTTTGTCGGCGGAGATCTTGATCACGGCAAGGTCTGTCTTGGGGTCTGCTCCCACCAGTTTCGCCGGGTAATGTTTGCCGTTGGCCAGAAGTACATTAATCTTGCTGGCACTGCCGGCAACATGGTTATTGGTCAGAATATGGCCCTGGGCGTCCATGATGATCCCGCTTCCAAGTCCTTTCAATTCACGTTTGAATTTCCGGGGGCCCCTCGGGGTGCCAAAAAACTGTTGGAAGAAGGGATCGTTCTCAAAGGGAAACATGGGATTGACAACTTCCTGATACTCTGTCACTTCGACGTGAACCACAGTAGGAATGGCCTTTTTTGCAACCCGCTCTATGGTGGTTTTCCAATCTGCCATCGTTTGGGGTTGTGTTGTTACTGGTGCCACGGCGGGTTGGGAGGATATCTCTGTTTCCTTGGGTTTCCCGGCCTGTTCATCTTTCTTGTTGCACGCGCTCAAGAGCCCTGTGGCGAGAAATACGAGGGCAATCACCAACACCAAAACGTGAAGGCGTGAGTGAAATTCCAGATGTTTCTGATTGGATTCATGTCTTCTCATGATCATTTTTCTCCTTTTTCCTAATAATTCAATAACTCATCGGTTCGGGATCCTTTTTCACCAGAAAAATCGAGCAAGGCATTTTTCGAACAAGTTCTTCATTACTACCTCCAAACAAAAAGTGCTCCAAATGCCCCTCCTCATGGGCAAGCATGATGAGAAGGTCTATGTTTTCTTCCTGAACTACTTTTAAGATTTCCTTTGTGGGTTCCCCCGATTTGACCAATTCCTTTACAACCAGGTCGTGCGTTTTCTCCGAAGCTATGATGGCATCCAGATCCGCCTTTGCCTTTTCCTGAATTCTCCTATACTCTTCTTCAAGGGATACCATGGGTAGATTCCACCCCTTGTATCCGAATGGGTTATGAATCACGTGAATAACGTAAAGCTCGGCCCCGTATTTTTCGGCCATGGACATGCCATAACGGACGGCCTCCCGGCAATATTGGGTCATTCGACTTACCACCAAGATTCGTTTTATGTCTTTCATCGATTTCCTCCTTCCTTTCATGCCATTTGTTTTGTTTTCCTTTTTTGTCGGTGCATATTACCGTGTACCATATGTACTGTAAAGTAAATTTCTCCTGTATTTCATGGAGATTACAATCCTGAAAGGTTGTTGACTTTGGAGGGAAAGCATTGCCACGCTCAATATTGGATGATTTGGTGAAGGCAGTGGAATCCGAATGATTAAAATATTATTCCGGGAACCATGTCTCTACAGAGGTTTCAATGGGAGACCAGATCGGGCAGAGTGATTAATCTCAAAATCGCATACCAGAGGGGTGTGATCGGACAAGGTGATCTGGGGAATTTGAAAACCGGCGATGCTTATTTCAGGGCTGTGGAAGATGTAATCCAGTTGTCGGCGGGGGGCCCGGCTGGGGTGGGAGGGTTCTCCGTTTGTGTTGGCATTTTGGAGGCCCGTAGCGGCCAAAAACAATTCCAACTCCCGGGTGCCTCGCAACACATTGAAATCCCCGGCAACAATGACGGGTTTCTTGATCTTTTTCAGCATCTCATAGAGGTCTTGCAATTGGTATTGACGGTGACGGAATTTGATGGACAGGTGGACGAGGAAGATGGTGCAGTCTTCCAACTCCAGTTCAATGACAAGGCGTTTGACGCCGTTCTGGAAATAGTGAAACCGCTGGGCCACAATTTCCTGGTTCGTCAAGATTGCATTCCCCTGTTTGCTGAGCAGAGGCATCTTCCGGGCCACGGAAGAGGAGGAATATTTTGTCTGAAACACATGCTGGTGCTGCAAAGCCCAGGCGATGGACTGTGCCTGATTGTGTTTTTGGGAACGAAAGGACCCGCTATCCACTTCGATCAATCCAGAAATATCCGGGTTCACCGACTTCATGAACTCCACAATCTTCTTCAGATTACCATTTGTGTGCTTAAAATACCCGCTGTACGGCACCGGAAGGTGGAACTGCCTGCCTATGCCTGCCGCATAGCGGATGTTATAGAGAAGAAATCTCATAACCATTTTTGCTTCGTCTTGGATTATTTGCCACGATAGTATAATAATCATTTTTGCAGGAAAGCAAAGTTCTTTCGTGTCAGCCCAACAAAGATTCTTTGGGTGGAGCAGTGATCAAGCAAAGGGGCTGGTAGAAATCCAAAAAATCTTCTCGGAAGCTGCTTCACCCAGATACAACCACGAGGCGAGTTTCATGGTTTGCTTCGCCCTTTCATGGTGCTCTCATAAATACACATGCTGCGTTTTCAATCATTTTCTCCTTCAGTAAAGAGGCGGTGAAATTACCAGCTCAGAATGGACTTTTTGCACACCTTGAACATTTTCAATAGTCTTGATAATTTGATTCGTGCTTTCGCTGTCATTGGATAGCCCACGTACTTCTACATTTCCCCCCTCCACAATATCTATGGTTAACATGCTGTCATCAAGGTCGTTTTTCAGAAGGGCACCTTGGATTCTTCTCAGCATTGATAGTCGCTCCATGGCCTCTAGTGCAGTAAGGCTGCAAGCGTTCATTTCCTCAGCACGAGCTGTATCCATTACGAGCTTGGCGATAGTCTCATACCCGATTTTGGCCGAATTTAGGATCAGGTCATAGAGGTCTGGGTCGTCAAAATCCATGTCAAAGGCGAGACGACAAAATTTCCTTTGTTTGTTGTCAGTTTCCTGGAGTAATTTTTTAGCAGCATCAACACCCAACTTCCGCTGCTTACGGATAGTTTCTAGCCGGACGGCCTCAGACGCGTTAATGCGTACATGCAGGGCACACCCGAAGTCCCGGAGAAGAATTTGACTGCCATGGCCTATGATGACACCTTCCCCTCGTCTGGATATCTCATAGATGATAGCATCCATATAATCCATATAAACCTGTGGGTTGTTGCGAAATAGCCGTGAAAAAAAACCTGGGTTTCGAAGGGCCTTCAGGTCCTCCGAAAGGATGCCGACTTTTGGAGCCAGCTCCAAGAGTTCTTGATCATCGTAGGTTTCCAAATTTAATCCCGTTGCGACATTGCGTGCAATTTTCCGCACACCACATCCCCTATAACCTGAAATTGTAATGAGTGGCATCTTTGCTCCTCCTTGAATAAAAAATTTGAGATTTTATGATACAAACATCATCTTTTCCTCTCCAGTATATCTTTGATAGCGTTTATTATTTTCTTTTGGAAGCAATTTGACGCAGCCTGAGTTCATTAATTTCTGAATTGGCAACTCGCCGGAACCGAAGATGGGCTTACGAATGTACATCAGCTTTCTTCGAAATTTTATGTTCCACATCTTTGAAAAGATCGTCGGAAATAATGTAGTGAACCTTTGGATTGCTCCCTTCAGATGCGAGAAGCGCTCTTGGTTTTGGAAATTTGTTCAGCATCAGAGATTGAGAATCATCCAGGTCTACGAAAGTCATTGCCTCAGATGGGCATGCAGCAACACATGCCGGTTCTCTGCCCTCATCGATTCTGTGTGCGCATAAGGTACACATTGATGCTTTTCCAGGAGGATGCACACGATTTGATTCCCCCTTTGCCTGTAAAGGTACATTCTTGCCGGGAAAATATTCTTCATCAGGATTAATGCTTATTACTCCGTAAGGGCAGGCTGCTACGCAGGCATGAGCGCCCCTGCATTTGTCCTGGTCAACAAGAACAATCCCGCCTTCGCGTTTATGAATAGCTCCATTCGGGCACGCCTTTGCGCAGGGAGGATCTTCACAGTGCATACAGGCATATCGGAAATAGACGATACGTTCGAATGTTTCATTTTCCACTTCCATAACTTGGTTCCATGACACACCCGGACGGGTAAGGTTTTCTTGTTTGCAGGCTATGACACAGGTCATGCAGCCTGTGCATCGATTGAGATCAACAATTATACCGTATCTTGCCATATCTCCCCCTTTATGCCGCATCTCATTCATATTTTGCTCACTTGACAGACGACTTCCTTAAAAACAGGGAATCCTGAGATGGGATCAAATTGCCTTGGTATCAACTCATTCACATTGGCCTTTGCCCAACCATGCATGATGCCGACAACGCCTCGCGGAACCATAATCGTTGGTTTCGCCTTCACTTGCATTTGGCCCCAGGCTGTTTTCAGAATGATTTCATCCCCTTCTTGTATTTTTCTTTCTACAGCGTCTTTGGGATTGATGGTTAGCAAGGGTTCTCGTTGAAGTTCCAACAGCCACGGGGCATCTTCCCGCCATTTACTATGGGTGATAAAAGGAATTCTTGACCCGGATATCAGGATCAAAGGGTATTCAGTTGTTGTTTGCATGGGCTCTTTGTATTCGGGTAGAGCAGGGTACCCATACTTTTTCAGGGTCGTTGATACAGCCTCAATTTTTCCGGACGGGGTCATAAATCCTGGCTTCTTGTCCGGCCTTATATCTCCAGTTTCATATTTTTTAAACAACTCAGGACCCTTGGCAGGAATACCAATGCCTCTTTCCTGGTTTTTTCTCAAATCGTCATAGGTTATCTTCCATAACCCAAGGATCTCATTGCAGGCCGCTTCTACGTCGCCGTCGAAAAAAAGATTTTTGTATCCCAGCCGTACTCCGATATCGAGCGCTATTTTCCAGTCTTCTTTGCACTCACCCAACGGAGCGACCGGGCTGCGCCCGAATATTTGTCGATCGAAAAAGGCAAACGGGGCCTTCCGTTCATAATTCATGGCTGCCGGCAAAACAAGGTCCACATAATCATGGGTCCAGGGACGGTAAAAATAGTCCACTGCCATGGCAAATTCCAGACCTTCAATGGCCTGTTGATATTCATGGGATTGAGGCCAAATCATGGTGTTCAGACCCCATCCGAGAAGGCCCTTGATTTTTCCTTCCTTTATCCATTCAACAAGATAATTGGTTTGAACCTCCCACATCTTTTCCGCCCAGACAGGAAAAGCCTCAATATCCAGCCTATGCTCCTTCATTTGATTCATTTTGTTTCTCATGGAAAATGCTGGAGGCCCATCAGCCCATGGTCCGGCCATTTCCACAAGAGGATTTGTAGGCTTCAAAACACCTCCTGGGACATCCAAATAGCCGCATATGGCAGGGATAAGGAGGATGGCACGATGATTATTTGTTGCGTTTGAATCGTGGGTTGTTCCCTGAGCGCCTGTCTTCATCCCTCCAGGCCCGTTTGTGGCGTAAAGCCGGGCCGCCTCAATGATCTTGTCAGCAGGAACCCAGGTAATTTTTTCAACTTTTTCCGGAGGAAATTCCCTGACATAGTCTTTCAATTCATCGATTCCATGGATCCAGTCCCTGCAAAACTTCTTATCATGCAGGTCTTCTTTAAATATCACATGCATTATGCCTGCTGCCAGAGCTGCCGTAGTAGCCGGGCGCGGCTGCAGATGAATATGAGCCAGGGTTTGGGCTGTGGGTGTAAGCCTCGGGTCAACAACGATAAATTTCACTCCACGTTCCTTGGCCTCAAGGAGCTGGGCGTGACACATGAAAGGTTGCCCGGAATAGGCCGGATTTGTGCCCCAGATTAACGTCACCTTTGTCTCCTCGGTCGGTAAATTCCCCATCGTGGGGAATCCATAGGTCAGCAACTCCGCGAGCATTGCAGCCCGTCTGCAGGCAGTGGAACTCTCACATCCGTAGTTGACAGACCCGAATGTGGCAGCGAGACGCTGGACAGCAGCCCGGGGTTCCTTTGGGTCCCCAACATAAAAGAAAACTGCATGAGGCCCATACGTTTCCTTTATTCGATTCAGATGACTGGTGATCATATCATAGGCTTCATTCCAGGAGATTCTGACATACCCAGGATCAGTTGATCCTTTTGGCCTCGTTCGCTTCATGGGATATTTTAAGCGGTTTGGATGATAGAGTCGCTGGAGAGTTGCGTATGCCTTTGAGCAGGGAGGGGACGCAGGAAAATCGGGCCATGGTTCCACGTGCGTTACGCTCTCATCTTTTTTTGTAAATTTTATGCCGCAAAACGGAGTCTGATTACACCCATCACAAAAGGTATACCCTGCCTCCATCCCTTCCCTCTCTCTGACGGCCCACTGAGCGCGGACAACATGTTCCTCATTTTCCATAATTTCTTTTTGCTCCATATTAAATTAAGAATAATCAATATGCCCTTATGGGCTACAGCGCTTTCTTTCCTTAGAAAGGACCACAGCACAAGGAGGTATCACTTAACCAGGCTTGGCAGCCACATGGCGATTTGGGGCCAGATCATGATCATACCCATTACCAGAATATCAAAAACGATATAAGGCACGGCTGCCTTACAGATCTCCTGAATGGTCACCTCCCGTGGAGCCACACCCTTCATCACAAAGAGCAACATACCAAACGGGGGTGTTATCTGTCCCATTTCAAGATTTATGAGCATAAGGATTCCAAACCACACAGGATCAAAACCAAGCACATGGCATATGGGCATGAAAATAGGCAGGCAAATCATCATGATGGAAACGCTCTCCATGAAAGTTCCCATGAAGGCGATGACCAGCTGCATGCACACCACGATGATCATGGGATGCACGTTGAGCCCCTGGACCAGATTGGTGAGGCCTCCTGAGGCCCCGGTAAAGGCCAGAATGCTGCTGAAGGTCTTGGATGCGGCGATGATCATGAACACCATGCCTGTGATCTGCAAAGAGCCTGTCAGCGTGGCCTTCAGCACCTTCCAGTTGAAGCGCTTGTAACCGATGGCCACCATCATGGTGGCAATGAATCCTGATGCAGCCGCCTCCGTGGGTGTGGCAATGCCCACCACTATCACCCCCAGGACCATGAAAATGATGAAGGCCATGGGGAGGAGATACTTGACGGTCAAATAAAGTCTTCTGGAGAGCGAATCACTTTGGGCCTGAAAGCTCGGGGCGATAGAAGGGTTAAGCCAGGCATTCAGAACAATGTAGCCGGCAAAAAGAGCCCCCAGGATCACTCCGGGAATGACGCCTGCCACAAGAATCTTGCCTACGGAGAACCTGCCGATGCTGGCAAGCACCACCGCCAGGGCGGAAGGTGGAATGAGCATGGCAAGGCCTCCCACTCCCACGATGGGTCCCACGGACATGGAAACACTGTAGCCCCGCTTTTTCATCTCCGGCAGGAGCACGGAACCCAGCATGGCCGTGTTGGCC